>Ga0233399_1000130_pt1 | contig 33125 bp, 31 predicted proteins | sample 43DmetaG_FD_182698 | JGI IMG/M metagenome (GOLD analysis project Ga0233399, IMG submission 182698) | Seawater microbial communities from Monterey Bay, California, United States - 43D | ecosystem: Environmental > Aquatic > Marine > Coastal | place: USA: California | collected 2016-11-08 | reverse complement strand
GTAAATACGGCGAGTGGTTACTTATCCGCTGATAACCTATCGGTTGTTGATGGGACCTTGACGCTGAGCGGCGCGACGACGCTACCTGATAGTACTAATGATATGCCTGCTGCGATTAATGCTGGTAATCAGACTGTCCGGATTTCTGCGAATGCGGATATCTCTGGAGTTACGCTGACGAATGTTGGTGGGGCGTTTACGATTGACAATGGTGTAACTGCTTCTATGACCGCTACTCAAGTCAATGCATTTAATCAAGGTGGTGGCATAAATAATAATGGGAACCTTGACGTGACAGCCAGTGGCAACATATCGGCCCTGGATCTTACTGGGGTAAGTAATTTGACTCTTAGTGCAAATACAACAATGAGTTCCTCTCAGACCAATGCATTTAGTGGTCAAGTAGTTAAAGGTAACTCTGCCATCACGGTGAATATTTCTGGCGATGTATCATCACAAGATATAACTATAGCTGATACTGTAAACGTTGCGGACGGCTCTAGTGTTCAGACTACTATTGAACAACATAATTCTATAAACTCTGGATTAGGTGGTTCTGAAACAGTGACCTTGTCTGATGCAGGTACAATATCTGCTAACTCAAATGTCGAAATTTACCAATTAGCGGATGGAGTAAATACTTTCACGAGCAGTTCCTCTAATCATACGATTTTAGGTGGATCTGGGGATGATACAATAGTTGGTGGAAGTGGTATAGATACCATAACCGCTGGAGCTGGTGTTGATACATTAACTGGTAACGGTGGGGCTGATAAATTTAAGTTTTCCACAACAGACACTGGTATAAATTCACTTTCCGAGGCAGATAGTATAACTGACTTTCAAACGGCGTCTGACGAAATTGTTCTAGTTGGCGTAACGAATGTTGGGAACGTTTCAATCAGCAATTGGACTACCGCCCTGAGCCTCGAAAATCTTACATCGGAGGCAAATAACGCATTCGATGGGAACGGGGTAGATATTTTAGTTAAGGTATCAAACTTTATCGGAGCAACTGTGGCAATTGATATGAACGAAAGTGGATCATTTGATAGTGGCGACCTATTACTACAACTTGATAATGTGACTAGCTTAAGTGACTTAAATGCAAATGATTTTGTTATTTAAGCTTTATAAAAAAGGTAAGTGAAATAGTCTCACTTACCTTTAAATTTTTCTCGGGAAAAGAAACTAACAAGCTGAATTGAAGTTTCCATGAGTAAAGTTGACGGCATTATTTCAAAAAGTAAGGCACTTGTTAGAAAAGGTCGTATAAAAGAAGCTCGAAATGAACTAGAAGCTTTTTTAAGTATATACCCAAAAAACAAAAGGGTTAGGCTTGAGCTTAACAAATTAGAATCTGAAAAAAATGACCTTGGACTGCCTAATAGGGACCAAAAACTTGAAGCTTTTTACTTACGTCAGTATCAAAGTCGTAAGTATAAAGAAATTTTGGAGCATTGGCATGGAAAAGCAGATCAGTTAAATCAGTCAACAACGGTCTTAAATATAATAGGCGCGTCATTTATTGCTTCAAAAGAATATCAGTCAGCGATAAAAATCTATGAAATTATTTTAAGATCTGATCCGAATTCTATCGATGCAATTAACAATATAGGCATTGCTCACGAAAATAGCGGTAATTTATCTAAAGCAAACGAATTTTACGATGTAGGTCTACAAAAAAAACCAAATAGTTCTGACTTAATGAACAATAAAGCGAATGTACTTGTTAAGATGGGTTTTTTTGATGAAGCAGAAAAGCTTTTTGTTACACTTTTAAAAATTCTCCCAAATAATGCGACTATACTTTTATCGCTGGGAAATCTGTATATTAAAATACAAGCTTATAAAAAAGCTGAAAAATGTTTAAGAAAAAGCATAGAAGTCGAACCAAATAGACCTGAGAGTTACAATAGTTTGGGTGTGCTGTTAAATGAGCTATCACTTTCCGACACTGCTTTGATCGAATTCAAGAAGGCAGTTCAAATAAATCCTTGTTATTCTCTTGGATTTTACAATTTAGGAAATACTTTTCGGTCAATAGGTGAAAATCAAAGAGCCATTGAAGCATTTCGTGAAGCTGTAAGATTGGATCAAAATAATGCTCAAGCTTTTTATAATCTGGGCCAAGCTTTTCAAGATATCGGAAATTTTCCTGAAGGCATAAAAGCATTTGAAAAATTCGTAGAAATTAAACCAAATGATGATCAAGCCTTGGCTCAATTATTTTATTTAAGGTCAGTAATATGTGATTGGAAGAAATTTGATGACACTTTAATAATTGCAAAGCGATTAGGACAAGAAAACTTTGTCACTCCTTTGCGGCTATTACATCTAGAGGATGCACCAGATAGGCACCGACAAAGATCGGAAGTGTACTGTAAAAAAAGATTTAAGCCGCGGGCAAGCCTAGTGGAGCAACGAAAAACACCTGACGCTTCGAAGAAAATCCATGTAGGTTATTTTAGTTCAGACTTTCATGAGCACCCTGTCATGCGTTTACTTATTGGGGTTCTAGAACTGCACTCAAAATGCGAATTTGAAATCACTGCTTTTACCTATGGGAAAGAAAGCAATGACCGTATTCGTCAGAGGGTAAAAAACTGTGTTGATAATTATGTTGACTTGAATAATCTTGATGACGAGGCGGCCGCTCGCCTCGTGAATGAACAAGAAGTTGATATTGCGGTTGACTTGAACGGTTACACTTTAAACAACCGATTTGGCATTTTTTCCTTTCGGCCAGCTCCTGTACAGATAAGCTTTTTAGGATATCCGGGTACAACCGGAGCAGATTACATGGATTATATAGTTGCCGATCAAGTTTTAATTCCTCCGAGTTCGCAAAAGTATTATTCGGAAAAGCCAATTTATTTACCATGCAGTTATCAGCCGAGAGACGATAATGTTCTTTGTATACCATACGAAGGCTCTCGAATTGAGAGTGGCCTTCCTATAGATGCTTTTGTCTTTTGTGCTATAAATAATAGTTATAAGATATCGCCTATTATATTTGGTTTATGGATGAGGTTACTATTAAAAGTACCAAACGGTGTTTTATGGGTTTATGAGGCAAACGAATGGATGAAGGAAAACTTGTTAGAAGCAGCAAGAAAAAGCGGTGTAAGCCAATCAAAAATTATTTTTGCCCAGAAAAAAGCTTATGAAGAGAACATTGCAAGATTAAGATTAGCCGATTTGTTTTTAGATACTCCAATCTACAATGCTGGAGCAACAGCCAGTGATGTTTTATGGGCTGGTGTGCCGGTTTTAACATTAGAGGGTAAATCCTACAGTGCACGTATGGCTACTAGCTTATTAACTGCCTTAGGTATTCCAGAATTAATTGTTAATTCTTATGAAGATTATGAAGCTGTAGCATTTGAACTTGCTTCAAACTTAGAAAAATGTTGTGCTTTGCGACGAAAATTGATGTCCGCTCGGGCTTCTTCGGCGTTATTCAAACCACAAAAATACGTGAATGCTTTAGAAAAAGCGTATAAAATTGCCTATGACTCATCAATAAATAACAAAGATTGCAAAACAATTTATGTTACCGATTGAAAACGTCTATTTTATTTTCTGGGCTTTTAAAAAATGTGTTGTTATATTTTTTTGTCGTATTTAAGTTGATATCCATGGACTGTAATTATTTTGAAATAGACGGAGTTCGGTATGATCCCGATAATCTGCCCGTAAATATTAAGAAAATATATTTAAACTTATTATCATCCGAAAGAGAAATACGCAGACTTGCAGATGAAATTAAAATTTTAAACAAAGCTAAAAATGGTTATATTTCTGACTTAATGCAAGAGATAGTTGGGTCTAAGTCGGGCGTTGATCTTTCCGTTTTATTTGACGAGGATAAATTTTAACATGCCAAAAATTAAAATTGATGACATGGAGTATAACTCAGAAGATTTGAGTGAAAATGGTGTTAATTTATTGCGTAGTTTGCAGTTTGTAGAGAACAAATTGAAGCACATCGCTCAAGAGCTGGAGGTATATAAAACTGCACATGTTGTTTATCTAAATGCTCTTAAATCAGAAATGGAAAAATTTGGTATAGAGCCGATAGAAAAAAAGAGCTCGATAAAAGATGAAGCCGCTATCTCCGGAATAGAAACGTAGACGTGCCTGTTATTTTTTAAATTAATTTTATAAAAAGGCTCTGGTAACGTCGAATTAAAGAGAACGTTCAATAGTTCCGTATTTAATTCGGAATTATATTTTTTTAGGTAAGGTGTGATCTTTAGTAATGAGGGTCGTAGAAACATCACAAAAATTTTTTAAAATTGGCTGAGTTTAGGTAATATGGGCTCAGAGTGGATCTTAAGGTTTGACGTTTGTAACGTTAAAATCTTTATAACTTCTAACTCTGCATCTTTGGTTTTAATGCTTTTGGACATGCTTTCAATAATCAATTGGGTGGTAAAAAAATAAAAGCATGTAGATCTAATTAAGAGCTTTCTGAGATTCTGAGACCTAAATTTTTTGGCAGAAACTTAATCTTTCATGTCAGGAAGCGAAGCTGAAGGAAGTCAATTTTAATTTGCATTATGGAAGGCGATAGGGAATGTACAATCAACAGAACAAGCTATTTTATTTAAAAAGTTTTATCTATTGAGAAGAAATTAGATTAAGTTATTTCGAGAACTTGAGAGCAGTTAAGTATGACATCATTTGAAACTTTGGAGCTTACATCGATTGATGCGCATGTCTTGCTGGTTCGGTTGAACCGGCCAGAGGTGGCAAATGCGTTTAACACACAAATGGCGTGGGATTTAATCCATCTGTTTGAGGGTTTGGCGCTCCAGCCTGACGACGCCCGCGTTGTGGTTATAACTGGTGCGGGTGAAAAAGCCTTTTGCGCCGGCGGTGATCTAAAAGAGCGCAACGGCATGTCCGATGTAGCGTGGCAGGTGCAGCATTTGATTTATGAGCGGATGGTGCGCGCGGTGATTGCCTGCCCGCTTCCAACGATTGGCGCGATCAACGGGGCTGCCTTTGGCGGTGGGTGTGAATTGGCGGCGGCGTTTGATTTTATCTATGCTTCTGACAGCGCGCGCTTTGCGCAAAACGAAGTGCGCATCGGCATCATACCCGGTGCGGGGGGCACGCAAACGCTGGCGCGCGCCATTGGCGAGCGGCGCGCCAAAGAATTGATCCTATCGGGGCGGGTGTTTTCGGCCCAAGAGGCCTATGATTGGGGTCTTGCGAACGCGGTTTGCAGCGCGCAAAGCCTGTTGGAGACAGCGCTTGAGATGGCCAAAACCATCGCTGGAAATGCACCTATTGCGGTGCGTCAAGCCAAGCAAGCGATCCATAAAGGGCTACAAATGGGCTTGATGGATGGTCTGGCTTTTGAGATTGAGGCCTATAACCGGACGATCCCGACGCAGGATCGCCGCGAAGGGGTTTTGGCTTTTAACGAGCGGCGCAGCCCGGTTTTCAAAGGCAAATAGCGCCCCAGGCCCGCCGTCTTCAGGAGCGCCGGTTTTGCACCCTCTGCAAGGTTGATATGGGTCGGCTATGACTGATCGGGTTGAAGCCTTTGTAATGGTATCAAAGCCTTATGGGTTATAGGCCCGCCAGATCCAACAGGTGTTTTTCAATCGGCTGCACGCCTTGATCATGTTTAATTTGAGCAAAGAAAAACGGCTTCTCCTGACGCTGCGCGGAGGCATCGCGACGCATCACCTCTAAATCGGCGCCAACATAGGGCGCCAGATCGGTTTTGTTGATCACCAAAACATCCGATTTTGTCACGGCAGGGCCGCCTTTACGTGGAATTTCTTCTCCCGCGGCCACATCAATCACATAGACCGTTAGATCCGCCAATTCTGGGCTGAACGTTGCTGATAGATTATCTCCACCGCTTTCGATCATCACGATTTCAATTTCGGGATGGCGAGCTTCTAATTCGGCGATGGCAGAGAGGTTGATCGAAGCATCCTCGCGAATTGCGGTATGCGGGCAGCCCCCTGTTTCAACGCCGATCACCCGATCTTCGGGTAGGATCTGTAACCGCATCAAGGCTTCTGCATCCTCGCGGGTATAAATATCATTGGTAATCACCCCAATCGAATACCGCTCTGACAGGCGCCGCGCCAACGCGGCTGTGAGCGAGGTTTTACCTGCCCCGACGGGGCCTCCGATCCCAATGCGAACGGGTCCATTCATTTTGTTCATGTTTTAAAAATCCGTGTGTGAAGCGTTTCATGCCGCATTGAGGCGACATCAGAGAGAAAGGTTGTGCTGCTCAGATCGTCTTCATCGGCGTCGCTTGCCTCTGCTGCGCAGGCATTGATTTCAGAAGTGAGCGCCAATAAGATGTGTTGGCCTTGTGTTTGGCCTAAGGGCACAAGCCGTATGGCCGCTGAGATTAAATTGGCGCTGAATGCGTGTAAATACGCGGCAATTATGTCTTCTTTGATCAGGTTTTCGCGCCGCGCCGCCGCCCCTAGCGCTACGGGATAGCATAAATCCGTGCAGTCCTGCCCCCACACGTCGCGGATCGTTTTGCCAAATGCCTGCCCTTGCAAAAGCGTTTCACTGCGCCGCTCGGCACTGGCTGATAAAGCCAAGGCAAGCTGGTTCAAATAGATCAATTCTTCCTTGCTTTCCGATTTAAAGGCCAGGGCCAATAAAATGGCATCGCTGCGCGCAGATCCAAGCCCAAGCAGGTCTTGCAGCCAGTTTTGCAGGCTGATTTGATCCGTCACATGGCACTTTTCGATGGCCCATTCCAAGCCATGCGAATAGGCAAAGCCACCGATTGGAAATGCAGGCGATAGCCATTGAAGCGCCGTGAGAAAGGTTTTGTTAGTGCTCATGCTCATGCTCATGCTCATGCTCATGCTCATGCTCATGATGATGGTGGCTATGATCCCCGTGCACATGGTGATGCATATGCTCAATATTGCCGTGATCATGGCTATGCGTACGCCCCATCCCATAAGCGCCGCCGGCGGGGGTGAAGGCCTCTCGCACAACCGTGGTTGTTCCGCCAAGCCTTACGATCATATCCTCAATCACATGGTCATGGCAGATTAATAACCGCTGGGCTTCGATCTGGCAGGGCGTATGACGGTTCCCGATATGCCAAGCCAAATGCAGCAGATTGGGCCCGGTGATGGCGATCAGCTTTTCTTGCTTGGCAAGAATTTCAACGGTTTCTTCATTCGACAGCAGCAGGTGGTCGCCCTGCTTTAGATCGGTGGTTTTGGGCAGATCCACCACAAAGTTTTTGCCACAATCCGTGCTGAGTTTGCGGCGCCGCAAAAACCGTTCCTCATAGGTCAGAGAACAGGTGTAATCTGCGGCCCCGGTTGGCGGATCTATTTGCAATGATTGAGCGATTGGCAACATGAGCGGCCTCAATATAAGAAATAACGCTGCGCCATGGGCACGGTCTCAGCCGGCTGGCAGGTCAATAACTCGCCATCAGCGCGCACTTCATAGGTTTCAGGGTTTACCTCAACCTGCGGCGTGGCTGTGTTGAGCTTTAAATCGGATTTGCCAATTTGCCGCGTATTTTGCACCGCCAGCGTTTGTTTGGCCAACCCGTATTTTTCGCGCACATTCTCTGCCTGTGCAGCTTGCGAGACGAAGGACACCGCGCTGTGCTCAACGGCGCGGCCAAAGGCACCAAACATTTGCCGGCTGTAAACTGGTTGCGGAGTTGGGATCGACGCGTTTGGATCGCCCATCTGCGCGCAGACGATGCTGCCACCCATCACGACCATGTCGGGTTTTACGCCGAAGAAGGCCGGTGACCAGAGCACCAAATCGGCGCGCTTGCCAAGTTCTATCGAACCGATTTCATGTGAAATCCCATGCGCAATGGCAGGGTTGATGGTGTATTTTGCCACGTAGCGGCGGGCCCTTAGGTTATCATTATCGCCCGCTTCTTCGGCTAAGGCGCCGCGCTGGCGTTTCATTTTATCCGCGGTTTGCCACGTGCGCAGGATCACTTCGCCAACGCGCCCCATCGCCTGACTGTCTGAGGCAATAATGCTAAAGGCGCCCATATCATGCAATATATCTTCCGCTGCGATGGTTTCGCGGCGGATGCGGCTTTCTGCAAACGCGATATCTTCGGGAATCGATTTATCCAAATGATGGCAGACCATCAGCATATCAAGATGTTCTTCGACCGTGTTGACGGTAAAGGGGCGGGTTGGGTTGGTGGAGGAGGGCAGCACATAGTCTTCCCCGCAAATCCGGATAATATCGGGGGCATGACCGCCGCCAGCGCCTTCGGTGTGGAAGGCATGGATGGTGCGCCCTTTCATGGCGGCCAGCGTATGCTCGACAAATCCTGACTCGTTTAACGTGTCGGTATGGATCATCACCTGCACATCCATTGCATCGGCCACGCTGAGGCAGGTATCAATAGCCGCTGGTGTGGTGCCCCAATCCTCATGCAGTTTCAGCGCGCAGGCGCCCGCGAGCACTTGTTCTTCAAGCGCCGCTGGCAAGGAGGCGTTGCCTTTGCCCGCAAAGGCCAAATTCATCGGTAGAGCGTCGGCGGCTTGCAGCATCCGTGCGATATGCCAAGGCCCCGGCGTACAGGTGGTGGCCAAGGTGCCATGCGCGGGGCCGGTGCCTCCGCCCAGCATGGTGGTGATGCCGGAATGCAAGGCATCATCGATTTGTTGCGGACAGATAAAGTGAATATGGCTGTCAAACCCGCCCGCTGTGAGGATCTTCCCCTCGCCGGCAATCACCTCGGTGCCCGGTCCTATGATAATATCGACATTGGGCTGCGTATCGGGATTGCCGGCCTTGCCGATCGCGGCAATGCGACCATCGCGCAGCGCGATATCGGCTTTGTAAATGCCCGTATAATCCAAAATCAGCGCATTGGTGATCACCGTATCAGCGGCGCCGGCGGCGCGCGTGGCTTGCGACTGCCCCATACCGTCACGGATCACTTTGCCGCCGCCAAATTTAACCTCTTCGCCATAGCTCGTCAGGTCTTTTTCAACTTCGATGAAAATCTCCGTATCGGCCAAACGCAGCTTATCGCCCGTGGTTGGCCCATACATCCCCGCATAATCTCGGCGGCTAATATTGACTGCCATGTCCTACAGATCCCCCATGATTTTTCCGTTAAATCCAAACACCCGCCTGTCGCCCGCTATTTTGATAAGGCTGACCGCGCGTTTTTGCCCGGGTTCAAAGCGCACAGCGGTTCCTGCAGCGATATTCAAACGCTGCCCATGCGCCGCGCCGCGGTCAAATTCAAGTGCGGGATTGGTTTCGGCAAAATGGTAATGGCTGCCCACTTGAACGGGCCGGTCGCCCGTATTTGCGACCAGCAATTCGATCGCCTCGCGGCCCTCATTCAAAGTAATATCGCCCGCGGCGCAGATCAGTTCGCCCGGTTTCATAGGTCGGCCTTTCGGGTCCGCTTTATAAGCACCACGCTAGAGAAAATAAGAACGATCCCCGCCAAAACGGGGGCTGCCAGTTCAGGCAATGTGCCGCTCTGCGCGCCATGGGGTAAAATATGCGGATGCGCGAAGGCGGGGGCCGCACTAAAAGTGCAGAGTAAACGGAGCGTTGTTTTCATTTTAATATCCTATCGAATTGGGTTGTGAACGGTCACAAGCTTGGTGCCATCTGGAAACGTTGCTTCCACTTGTACTTCTGGGATCATATCGGGCACGCCCTCCATACAATCGCTGCGGGCAATGATGGTGGCGCCAAATTGCATCATATCTGAAACGCTGCGCCCGTCGCGCGCGCCCTCGACAACGGCATCGCAAATCAGCGCTATCGCTTCGGGATGGTTGAGCTTTACCCCACGTAACAGGCGCTTGCGCGCAACTTCTGCCGCCATCGCGATCAGCAGCTTATCTTTTTCCCTTGGGGTTAATTGCATTTATAATCTCCAACATTTTGGCAGGGTGTTTTGCGTTAGGCGATCCAAGATCGGCAGTATGATTTGGCGCAGCGCATAGCCGTCATGCGCCAAAACACGCAGCGCGCAAAGATCAGGAGCGATGAGGCTGCATCCTGAAGTGTCGTTGAGCTGGGTTTGGATGGCGCGGCAAAGGCGCGCTGCATCGGGCGCACGGTAGAGTATGTTGGCCATGGCACCGAGACCGGCGGCAACCGCGGGGCGGGCAAGTTTCGCTGTAATATCACCAGATAGCAGCGCCACATCGCGATAGACCAAGGCTTCATCAACCCAAAGCTCGACCTGATCGCGCAAAAACCCAGAAATCTGCGTTTCGCCCATCGCATGACGGCCGAAGATAACCGGCTCAACCATCAACAGTTTCGCGCTGTGATGCATGCGGATGGTTAAGCGGCGGCTCAACCCCCCCTTATCATAAAAAAGAGTTTCTTGAGGCACCCAGTTTAATGAGGCTTCTGGGGCAATGCTAAGCGTGGTTTCAACGCGCCCTATGCTATCGGGTTGAGCTTTATAAATCCGCTCGCAGGCTTGGGTTGTCAGCGTGAGATGCGCCTGTGGTTCGGCTTTTGCGTTAAAGGATAAATGATCGCCGCCCGTTATGCCGCCCGATGTATTGATCAAAACCGCTTCCAGATGTTCCGGTTGGTTGGGAAACAAAGCTTTCAGGCAGCCGTTTTGATACAGATCTTTCAAACGGCTTGACCCATCCACCGCTTGCGCCGTGACAGCGAGGCTGCCGATTGCGCGCGGGGTATTGATAACAGAGTTGTCCAATAGGTCTTTCATGCGATCCTCAATTGCGCAGGCGCCATGTCTTTGCACCTGCGCTTTCTTGCGGGTTTGACGCAGAAAATCCAAACATATGCAGAAGGTTTCAAGGAATTCGGTTAGTTTTCGGTTATTTATTAATCATTTAAGGGGGCGATGATTAAATTATAGTCGAAAACTTTTGTTTTTTGTTTTTTTTGCCCGCGTGCCTTGAGCTTTCCACCTGCGCTCGGCACGACTTTATCACCGGCTTGGCACAGAGCGGCCATGTGACGGTAACGGCGTGTGACGACCGATCGAATTGCAGCTCGGAACGATCGCCACACAAATTGCAACATTAGTTGCAGGCGAAACTCTAAGTGGTGGCCTCCCACAATACAAGCCACTCTGCGGTTTTGTCTGCGAGGAGACTTAAATGAAAAATTTAAAAAATCCATTGGCTGGGGGCGTTCTTTTTAGCGCGCTGCTTAGCTCTGCTGTGGTCGCTGATACGATTAAAGTGGGTGTTCTACATTCCTTATCGGGCACGATGGCAATTTCAGAAACAACGTTGAAAGACACGATGTTGATGCTGATCGAGGAGCAAAATGCCAAGGGTGGTGTACTGGGCAAGCAATTGGAGGCAGTTGTGGTTGATCCTGCCTCAGATTGGCCCTTATTCGCTGAAAAAGCGCGGGAATTGCTGACTGTGCATGAGGTAGATGTGATGTTTGGCAATTGGACAAGCGTGTCGCGCAAATCCGTTTTGCCGGTGATTGAAGAGTTGAACGGCTTGCTGTTCTATCCGGTTCAATATGAGGGCGAAGAAAGCTCGAAAAACGTCTTTTACACTGGCGCGGCGCCCAACCAACAAGCCATACCAGCAACGGATTACTTTCTCGAAGAGCTGGGCGTTGAAAAATTCGCCTTGTTGGGCACTGATTATGTATATCCGCGCACAACCAATAATATTTTGGAAAGTTATCTGATCTCAAAAGATATCGCGGCAGAGGATGTCTTTGTAAATTATACGCCCTTTGGCCATTCTGATTGGTCCAAAATCGTGGCTGACGTAGTGGCTTTAGGCGCCGATGGCAAAAAAGTTGGGGTGATTTCCACGATTAATGGCGATGCAAATATTGGCTTTTACAAGGAATTAGCAGCCGCAGGTATTTCGGCAGATGACATTCCGGTGGTTGCGTTTTCGGTGGGGGAAGAAGAACTTTCTGGATTAGACACAAGCAATCTTGTGGGTCATCTGGCTGCGTGGAATTATTTCCAGTCAGCGGATGTAGGGGCTAATACCGAGTGGGTTGCCGCTTGGAAAGCACGTATGGGCGATGAGCGGGTAACGAATGACCCCATGGAAGCGCATTATATCGGGTTTAATATGTGGGTGAACGCGGTTGAAGCTGCGGGCAGTTCAGAGGTTGATGCGGTGCGCGCCAAAATGTACGGCCAAACATTTCCCAACTTGACCGGTGGAATGGCTGAAATGCTGCCCAACCATCATTTGTCAAAGCCGGTATTGATCGGTGAAATCCAAGCGGATGGTCAGTTTGATATCATCAGCCAAACCAGCGAAGTTCCCGGCGATGCTTGGACAGATTTTCTGCCTGAATCCGCTGTTTTGGTGTCTGACTGGCCAGGCCTAGAATGCGGAATGTACAACACGCAAACCAAATCCTGCGTTCAAATCGGTTCAAATTATTAATCCGTTTGATGGAAATTGTTGGAGGGCAGTCTTGCCCTTCAACCCGTACAAGGCGTGAAAAGTATGAGAGTTTTAGCGGCTGCGCTTTTTGCGTGTTGGGTGATCTGCTCCGAGGCCACGTTGAGCGCACAAAGCTTGTCAGAAATTGTCAGCACCCATAGCCAAGCGATAGCAAAAAGCTCGCGTAAAACGATCCAGCCAGCGATCGATGCGCTTGTCGCAAGCAAATTACCAAATGTAGAATTTATGTTGGTGCAATGGCGCGCCAAAGCCTTATGGCTGAATAAAAGCACCAACGCGATCATCGCCGTTCAAGATAAACGGATGATTGATCTTGATACGCAATCCGATCTTGGGCCGTTTGAAAAGGCCGGGTTTAAGCAGATCAAACCCAATAGCGGCGTGCGCAATTTAATCTCCGGGGCTTTGGTGGCGTTTCAATTGAATGCGCCGGATATTGCTATGCGCAAAGCCGCCTTAGCGTCTATACGCAGAAATGAAGATCCGGCCTATTTACCCTTGCTCGAACAATCGCTGGAGCTAGAAACAGATCCCGCCCTAGTGGCAGAAAAGCAGCAGTTGGTGCATTTGTTAACGCTGAAATACGGCCAATCTGTTGAGGTGCGGCTTACGGCAATTGCGGCAATTGGCGGCTCGTTGGATGTTGAGGTACGCGGTGCGCTTAACCCTCTATTAGCGACCCGGCGTACCTATGCAACTGCGCTGCCGGATGACGCTAATATCGCAAAAGTTTTGGTGCCGGGTCAGAATGGTTTCTCAACCCAAAAGGCCTATCAATTGCTGGTGGCGGGCGGTGAGGCTGCCGCGCAGCCTTCTTTAGAGCAAATCAAGCAAGCGTTGATTGACAATATTGACGGGGGTCGTATTGGCGGCGTTCCAATCGCTCAATTAGACGATCCAGCCGCCCGCATGAAGGCCTATGGGGCTTTGGCGCAAGCTGGCTTGGTGCCGGCGCAAATCAGTCAAAGCGCGATTGACGCGACCGTGTCAAATTTTAGCTTCTTTGATCAATATCTTGAGCCTGATCCGCAAATCACTGCAGCGGCGCAAGCGGCGCTGAAAGCGATTTCATATCGGGTGAGTTTGTCGAACATGATTGATATCCTTCTAGACGCGATCTCGCTGGCTTCGATTTATTTTTTGGCAGCGATAGGATTGGCGATCACCTTTGGTGTGATGGGCGTTATCAATATGGCGCATGGCGAATTTATCATGATGGGCGCTTATACGGGCTATGTCTTGCAACAAATCGTGCCAGATGAAACTTTGTCAATTTTACTGGCGGTTCCAACCGCTTTTGCCGTGACTTTTTGTGCCGGTGTTGTCATGGAACGCTTGGTTATCCGGTGGTTGTATAACCGCCCCCTTGAAACGCTTTTGGCGACCTTTGGAATTTCGATTGCCCTCCAACAAATGGCCAAAAATATATTTGGAACGCAAGCACGCCCGCTGACCTCACCCGATTGGCTGGGGGGGGCCTGGATGATCAATGATGTGGTGTCCATCAGCTTTATTCGCATTGCCATTTTCGTTCTGGCACTGATTTTTCTGGCGTTGTTCCTGTTTATTATGAAACGCACCCGCCTAGGGTTGGAAACCCGCGCGGTGACGCAGAATTCGCAAATGGCCGCTTTGATGGGGATTAATCCAGATCGGGTGAATATGTTAACCTTCGGGTTAGGCTCTGGGATTGCAGGCATTGCCGGTGTGGCGATCGGCCTTTACGCCAAAGTCACCTCTGAGATGGGCAATGATTACATCGTGCAAAGCTTTATGACCGTGGTTGTAGGCGGCGTTGGGAATATTTGGGGCAGCCTTGCAGGCGCGGCGATGGTGGGCTTTTTGCAAAAGGGCATTGAATGGTTCAACCCGTCCAATACATTGGCGGCGCAGACCTACATGATCCTATTTATTATCATTTTTATCCAGTTCCGTCCGCGGGGTATCATCGCGCTTAAAGGGCGCGCAGCAGGAGATTGAGGTAGGTATATGACCAGTTTTAAAATCCCGCCTTCGGCGTTGATCTTCCTATCAGGCTTGGCCATTTTTACGATTATCGTTTCCGTTTTATCTGAGGGAATGGGGGGGGGCGTAATTTCGACCTCCTTCATCAAAACCATCGGCAAAACATTGTGTTTGTGCCTTGCGGCTATCGCGATGGATTTGGTTTGGGGGTATTGTGGCATATTATCCTTGGGGCATTTCGCCTTTTTTGGGTTGGGTGGCTATATGATTGGCATGTGGCTGATGTATGCGCGCACCGAAACCATTGTGGCCACATCGATGGCGCAAGCGGAAATTCCGCCCACCCCGCAAGAGGTGATTGAGGGGGTCGGCACGCAAATTTTTGGGGTGGTGGGCAGCAGCGAATTTCCGATGATTTGGGCCGTTGCGGATAGCCTTTTTTTGCAGCTCATCTTGGTGGTGGCCCTGCCTGGCGCTTTGGCCTTTTTGTTTGGATGGTTGGCGTTCCGGTCGCGGGTAACGGGCGTTTATCTGTCAATTTTGACTCAAGCTTTCACTTTGGCGCTGTCATTATACCTGTTTCAAAATGAAAGCGGCTTGCGCGGCAATAACGGCTTATCGGGTTTGCAAAACCTGCCTTATGTGAGCGCAGGCCAAGATCAGGTGGCTTTGTGGTTTCTCTGGGGCTCGGCGGCAGCGCTTGGGTGGGGCTATCTTCTTATCAGCTTCATTGTGGGTGGAAAATTTGGATCGGTTATTCGGGCCATTCGCGATAATGAGGCGCGCGTGCGGTTTCTCGGTTATCAAGTTGAACATTATAAACTTGCTATTTTCACCGTAACGGCCTGCATCGCGGGCATTGCTGGGGCGCTGTATTATCCGCAAGCCGGTATCGTAAACCCGGCAGAAATGGCCCCGATTGCTTCAATTTATCTGGCCGTTTGGGTGGCGATTGGCGGACGCGGGCGCATTTATGGTGCGGTAATCGGGGCGGCGTTTGTCAGCCTGTTATCCACATGGTTTACCGGTGGGCAGGCCCCGGATCTATCGCTTGGGTTTGGTGTGATCAAATGGGTGGATTGGTGGCAAGTTTTGCTGGGTGTGTCTTTTGTGCTGGTAACGCTATTCGCGCCAAAGGGGATCGGTGGCCTGTTCGATTTAAACTTTATGAAAAGGCGCTGAGGATGAGCTCGCTTTTAGAAGTGTCTGGCGTTTCGGTCAGCTTTGATGGTTTCAAAGCCATTAACAACCTGTCTTTTCAGATCGGAGCGGCAGAGTTGCGGGCAATTATTGGCCCCAATGGAGCTGGCAAAACCACCTTTATGGATATTGTCACGGGCAAGACGCGCCCCGATACGGGGGTTGTGAAATGGGGCGATAAAAGCATTGATTTATTGTCTTTGGATGAAGCACAGATTGCGCAAGCAGGGGTGGGGCGTAAATTTCAGAAACCTACCGTGTTTGAAGATCAAACAGTCTTTGAAAACCTATTATTGGCGTTGAAAAACCACCGCAATGTGTTCCGCGTGTTGTTCTATAAGCGCCGTAAGTCTGATCACCAAAAAGTGGAGGATTTGGCGCGTGATATCTCGCTTGATAACGCATTGCACCGTTTGGCAGGCGAGCTGAGCCATGGCCAGAAACAATGGCTCGAGATTGGCATGTTACTGGCGCAGGATCCAAAACTGTTGCTGGTGGATGAACCGGCGGCCGGTATGACTGCAACCGAGCGCGAAAAGACAACGGCGATGCTGGTCAATGCCGCAAAAACCCGCGCTGTGGTGGTTGTGGAGCATGATATGGAATTTGTCAGGCGGCTTGAATGCAAAGTGACGGTTTTACATGAAGGCGCGGTGCTGGCGGAGGGGCGGTTAGATCACGTGACCGCCAATCAAGACGTGCTGGATGTATATTTAGGAAGGTAAGCGATGCTTGAGACCTCAAAAATCAATCTGTTTTATGGGAAGTCGCAAATCCTTTATGATATCGATTTGGAGGCTCAAAAAGGCCAGGTAACCTGCGTTTTGGGTACAAATGGTGTGGGCAAAACCAGTTTGATGCGGGCCATATCGGGCGCGCATGCGGTGGCGGCTGGCCATATTCAATTGGATGGGCAGGATTTAACCCGTTTGACCCCCTTTAAACGCGCCCAATCTGGGGTGGCCTATGTGCCACAGGGCCGCGATATTTTTCCATTGCTGAGCGTCGAGGAAAACCTACAGACCGGTTATTCTTGTTTGCCGCCCAAAGATCAACAAATCCCCGATCATATTTACGAAATGTTTCCAGTTTTAAAGAAAATGAAAGCGCGCAAGGGGGGCGATCTATCGGGCGGCCAGCAACAGCAATTGGCGATTGCCCGCGCGTTGATTACCCGTCCCAAATTGCTGATTTTAGATGAACCGACCGAAGGCATACAGCCCAATATTATCAGCCAAATCGGTGAGGTGATTGAATTGCTGAAACAACAGGGAGATATGGCGATCATTTTGGTGGAGCAATATTTTGATTTTGCCTTCAGTCTTGCAGACCGATTTTATACGTTAAAACGCGGCCGGGTGACCATGGCGGCTAAAAAATCTGAGGTCACGCGCAAGGATGTGTTGGCAAATGTCACCGTGTAATGCCAGCTGGGCTAAGCCTTGCTTTGCTTAAAGCGCTTGAGGGCTTGAACAAGGAACCGGATTGGCCAAATACGCCGGGGGCGGTTTATCTGCGAATGCCCAAGCCAGCCCCCTGCGCGGCTTATAAAGCCTCTGCCCGCGCTGCGTAAAAACCCAGTGGACATTTCTACAACTTACTTGGGCTGAAAAGCGCCCTATGAGCGTGGTCGAACACCGCCAAGCAGGGCGCCTTAATGCAAGCTTCGTAATTTTTCCCCCAATTTCTTTGTTAATCGTGGCATCGCTTTTCTCGGCACGCCTGAAAAGCCTAACACCAGCGCCGATCTTTGGATTGGCTCGCTGCAATAAACCGATAATGGAAGCGAATCGATACCATGCGCAAGCAGGGCTTTATGGGCTGTTTGATCTTCGATCCCATGTTTTAAATCTGCTAAAATATGCATTCCTGCATCGCTTTGCTGCGGGATCAGGCTGTCCGAGCAGTTTTCAAGAAGGCAATTTAGTAACATGTCTCGACGGTCGCGATAGAGCCGGCGCATCTTGCGAATATGTTCGGCAAACCGGCCTTCATTTATAAATTGTGAAAGTGCCTGTTCGGTTAATGGCGAAGAACTTTGGCCCAAAATGTTTCGTGTGTGCGCGAAGGTTTCTCGCAACCAATGGGGGATCACCACATAGCCCAGGCGCACGGCTGAACAGAGTGATTTTGAAAATGTGCCGACATATAAAACCCGGCCATTTTTATCCAAAGCGCTCAGCGCTGGTAGCGGGCGGCCCCGATAGCGAAATTCGCTGTCATAATCATCTTCAATGATCCAAGCATTATTGTCGACGGCGTATTTCAGCAGCGCTAAACGCCGCCGCAATGACATCGTAATACCCAAAGGTTGCTGATGTGAGGGCGTGGTGAAAATAAGCGCAGGTTTTGCATAGCGGGCAATGGCATGGCTTAAATCCAACCCCTCTTTATCGATTGGAATCGGTGCAATAGTCGCCCCGACCAAAGACATGATATCGCGTCCCGCTATATGACCGGGGTTTTCATACCAAACCGTGTCACTTACTTTTAACAAGATAAGCGAAATCAACACAAAGGCCTGTTGGGCGCCAGATGTGATGATGATCTGTTCATGATCCACTTGCATACCGCGCGAATCTGCAAGATGCGAGGCGATAGATTTCCTAAGACTTTCAGATCCATAAAATTCGCCATAACTTAAATTGCGCCGGTCCTCTTGGCTCAGCGCCGCAGCCATATATTTGTTCCAGCGCTTTATCGGAAATTTATCCAAGGCGGGCACGCCGGGCCGAAACGCGAGGGTTGAGCCAAACCGGGCACTGGCTTTGGATTCATTTATCTTTTCGGCAATTTCAGAAAACTGTTGCGCTTGTAGCGCTGGGCCGGTTTTCTCATACTGCTGCGACAGTGGCTTTTCAGGGATCAAGCCTTCGGAAACAAACGTGCCGGCACCCGTTTTAGCTTCTGCATAGCCTTCCGAAATCAATTGTTCGTAAACGGTTTTTACGGTGATGCGCGAAACGCCCAGTTCTTCGGCCAATTCGCGGGTGGATGGAAGTTTTTGTTTGGAAGGCAAGCTGCCCTCTAAGATCAGACGCCTGAGAAAGTTTTCGAGCTGTCGATAGATCGGCGTTGTCGACCCTTTGTCGATTTGCAGCGTTGCCAGTAACGCCCCTTTTGCTGATTTTACCATATTTCTTTCCTATTGGGTATATAAATTCCTCTAAATTGGGTCTGTTCGCAAGTCCCAATTTCTGCATAAATGGCGGAAAAAATAAAGTGCGGGCGCGTTTTAAGCCCAGCACGCAAAGCAGGCGGATTAATGTTAACCCCAGAAAGGCAGGTTTAACCTGATGATAAGTGCTAGGCTTTTTCGGCGAACAAAAGAACTTGAGTCGCAGGTAGATAAGTTTTTTGATCAATTGTCGGAAGCTGCTGTCATCTATCGGCTGGCCGTCCGCGGGTATTTACGCGCTGGTGTTTCAGAAGAATTTACCGCGCGTCTAGAGCATGTTTGCGCGAAAGAAACAGAGGCAGATAGTTTAAGGCGGCAGATCGAACATGCGCTTTATACGAACTTGCTGATACCAGATTCGCGCGGTGACGTTTTGGGGTTGATCGAAACCGCCGATGAAATCCTTTCGCTGTTCAAAAGTTCTCTTTGGGCTTTTGAAGTGGAAACTCCGGAGATTCATAAAGATTTAAATGCCGGGTATAGACGGTTAACGAATATGGTTGTGAAATCGGTTGATGAATTGGCCGCCGGGTGCCGGGTATTCTTTCGATCACCGCATTTGGTGTCGAGCTATAATGCTAAGGTTACGCTGTATGAAAAAGAAGCCGATAAAATTAGTTATGCTTTGAAAAAACAAATTTTTTCTTCAGAGTTAGGGCTTGCTGAGAAAATACACTTAAGAGAATTTGTGGATCACATTGATGCCATCGCGGATCAGGCCGAGGATGTGGCAGACCGGTTGACGATTTACGCGGTTAAAAGACAAAGCTGATGCTGTTTGACCCTCTTGTTCTTTTGTTTCTATCAAGCGGTTTGTTTTTGGGCTGGGCGCTTGGTGCAAATGATGCAGCAAATGTGTTTGGCACAGCGGTTGGCACCAAAATGCTCAGCTGGCGGTCTGCGGCGATCATTTGCTCATTATTTGTTGTCCTTGGTGCGGTAATTTCCGGGGCGGGCACAACCCATACGCTCGGGAAATTAGGCGCTATTTCTGCTTTGCCCGGCGCCTTCATGACGGCGTTATCAGCGGCACTTGCGGTGTTTTCGATGACCCGTGCCGGTTTGCCCGTTTCCACATCCCAGGCGATTGTGGGCGCTATTATAGGGTGGAATTTCTTTTCGAATAATCCCACCGATAGCGTGGTTTTAACAAAAATACTAAGCACTTGGATCATTTGCCCGATTTTATCGGGGGTAATTGCGATCATTCTCATAAAAGCGTTTAAATTCTGCGCAAAACGCCTGTCGGTTCATATGGTTTTTGCGGATGCGTATAAGCGCATTGCGTTGATACTTGCCGGCGCATTGGGTGCCTATTCTTTGGGTGCGAATAATATCGCAAATGTGGTTGGAGTGTTCATACCCGTACAACCGATACCCCCTTTGACGATTGGTACATTTGTGTTCAGCTCGGGGCAGCAGCTTTTGCTTTTAGGGGGATTGGCGATCGCGCTTGGCGTGTTTACCTATTCTAAAAAAGTTATGATGACGGTTGGAGACCAGCTTGGCAATCTGTCTGCGACAGCCGCGCTGATCGCGGTGATTTCGCATTCGGTTGTACTGTTTATATTTGCATCACGCGGCCTAGAAGCTTGGCTGTCCAATATGGGGTTACCAACAATTCCCTTGGTGCCGGTTTCAAGCTCTCAGGCGCTGGTGGGGGCGGTGGTTGGTATTTCGATTCTGCAGGGTTTATCCGCCATTCGATGGATGGTTCTTGGAAAGATTGTTTTTGGCTGGATCGTAACGCCCATTCTAGCTTGTTTCGTTTGTTTCATGGGTCTTTTCTTTCTTCAAAACGTTTTTGGTCTTACTGTTTTATAACAAAAATCCCTCTATATTGGATCTATTGAATTTTTTATAATGGGTCTATTTGATGTGCCCACTCTTATGCTTACTAAGGTGAAGTTAAGCCGCAGTCGCGGCTTTCAATATAGGTTGACCGGATCTTAAGCAGGCGGAGAAATGTAATGGATTTAGACGCATATTCTTATCCGCAGGGGCTAACGCTTTTGCAGCGCTGGCAGGCTGGGGAGGCAGCGGCGAAGACAGAAATTAAAGATGTGTTTGACGCTGCAATCGCGGGGGAGTTTGATCAAAATTTTTCAATCCTCGCCCCCACAGATGAGGTGCATGCCACCGCGTCGGTGCATATGCTCGCCTTGGCGATTTTGCATGATATCTATGGGATTAGAGCCGCCGAGTATTACAAAACGGATCCCTATCGTTATGTGCGCGCCAATTTAACCGTTTCGCGGCTTTTAGGCGTTAATAAATTATATATTACATGGGCGCTTTACGCGTTTTCCTGCGAGGTTCTTGGGCAGAAAATGATGTATCCGGATAAATTTCCGCCCGGATCTGATCCGGATCATGCCTTGATCAACAAAGACAATTGTTTTGAGTTGGAAACGCCCGATTTTAACTCTGGGATTCCCAAAATAATTGATGATATTTTGCGCGTTACCGAAGAGCTAACCGGGATGGAGCCGCTGTTGCAGATTTCAGCGCCTTATAGTCTGGCGGCGGATATTTATGGTCAAGAGCCGCTTTTGGCGGATGTTTTACACGATCCCGATCATGTCAATAAGTTGTTAGATCATTTGGCTGACAAGGTGCTGGTGCCGTGGATTGAGCATCATTTTTCTGTATTTCCAAATGGCTGGGTTGAGCTTTCCGATGCGTCCGGCTCGCCCTTTTTTATCGGACCTGAAAATTGCAAAACAATGTCGATCCGATCCATTCAGCGGATGGATAACGGCGATCTCTGGGGGGGGCGGGTTTTTGATTGTAATTATCGCGGCGATTATGTTGCCAATGTCAAAAATAAAGTGCGCAGTTCGCGGCGGCAGAGCAAGCAGCAAGTGGCCACAGCCAAAGTTGATTTGAATGAATTGACGGATATAAAGGTCAGCGTCTGTCAGAAATTTATGATGCGCCTTGAAGCGGATAAAGTGGATGTTTCCTTTTACCGGGATCAAGCGCTGGCGCGCAACATTCCGCTGACAACTGGGATCGGGTCTTGTGAAGTTGACAGGAACAGCATCGATGATCTTGAACTCGCAAAAATAAATCTTGAAACCGCAGCGGGTGAGTATGTCGCGGCCATCAAGGCGGTATGCGAGGCCATTGATCTGCCCGAAAATAACTTCGTGGACCAGCCTTGGCCCAGCCATGTGTACTTTGAGGATTTAAACGGGGAAACCGAATTTGATCTGGTGCGGTTGATAATCGGGCAGGTTTTCGAATGCCCTAAACTGGCCCGAGCGATGATTTAAGCGGAGTTTATCCCAATGTATGTTCCAAATTTTGATCAAAACCCCACTCAAAAAGTTGGCCGCCCTGCTGATGCGTCACAGCAGATGCGGCCGGATGCAGAACGGGTTTATCAAAAATGTAAGATTATGATTCTGGTGGTTGATGGTGTTTCTTTAACCACCGTCGCGTCAATCATGGACCCTTTTATGCATGCCAATAAAATTCTTGGACGCGATAGGTTTGATCTCGAAAGGGTCTCTTTATTGGAGCAGGATCCGCTGACCACGGCGGGCATCCGTTTGGCCTGTGAAAAACCTTCAAACTGCGTTTTGGCCCATGGTGATGTGAAAAACCGGCCCGATTTTGTTATGCTTGCCTGCGGCCAAGAGGTTGATAAAACCTCTCAAAAAGCGCTGCAAATCTTTCTCAGAAAACTGGCGGCCACCTCTGTGCCGTTTGTGGCTTTGGGCGCTGCCAATGCCTTTGCTGTTACTACGGGTTTGATTAGAGCTGATAAATGCGTCGCACATTGGGAAACTATTGGGCTGCTTCGCGAAAATTTCCCGGCCATCGATTTTTTGAATGTTTTGTTCGAAACCTGCGAACGCGGCACAAGCTGCGCAGGAGAATTGGCTGCGCTTGATTTCGCCATTGCGTTTATAGAAAACCATTGTGGGTCAAGCATCGCGCAAAAAATCGGAAGCCATTTTTTGCTGCAAAGTCGGCGCAGCGGCAATGCGCTGCAATTGTTGAATGGCAGCGCGATGCTCTGCGCGAATGGGCGTATTCAAAAAGCGATTGCGATGATGGTTGAGAATATAGAACGCCCGATTGGCATGGATGAAATAGCAGATGAGCTAAACATTTCGACGCGACAGCTCGAACGGATTTTTGCGCGGTATGGGTTTGATTCTCCCGGTCGATATTTTAAAGAATTACGGCTGGAGCGGGCGCGGCAATTGTTAGAACAATCTGAACTTTCTTTGGCTGAGGTCTCACTGGCCTGTGGCTTTGAAAGCCAGAATAATTTCTCAAAAAGCTTTAAAAAACTTTTTGGCGTTTCGCCGCGTGATTTTAGAACCCCGCGTGGTGGGTTGAAACATTTACGGGAAAATATCTTCTAAATATCTCTCACGGTCTTGGGCTTATTTAACGCCGTACGAAATAATGATCGGCGGCTTTTTCATGTAATAACGTGTCCCGGCATATTTCCGAAAACCTTTCGATTAGCTTTGTGGGAATCGCCCGGTTAGTGATGGCGAGCCCGTATTGCGCAGGCGGCACGTCATCCGCCAAGGGAATATAGGCCAGCCCTGTGCCATTATAGGCCCTATTTGTGACAGGCCGCATGATCATAATCGCATAGCCTTCACCGGCACCCACCAAACTGCGCACCAATTCGTAGGATTTGGTTTGATGTCTGACTTTGGGGCGCAGATTATGCTGCGAAAAACACGATAAGAAATATTGCTGTGTCAGGGGTAAGTTTAAAGACACCATATCTTTTTCAACCAGCTCTTTAAGCGCAATTGATTTTTTTGATGCTAAGGGATCATTGCGCGCGATCATAACATAAGGTTTTTCTTCGATTAGGGTTTCAAACTCAATCGAGGGATTGGGAAACATATTATACGTCAAAGCAACGTCAATCGTGCCTTGCACCAATAACGTGTTTAATTCATCCAAATCCGCTTCATGAATTTGTAAAGAAATATCAAGCCCGCGGGTTTCCAAAGCCTGCAAAATGATTGGAATGATAAAGGCTGCGGTGGGGGTGAAGCATCCAAGTTGAATCGTGCCGCTGGAATTTTTGCTCAGGTTTTTAGCCAAATCTTCAAATTCTTCGGCATTTTCAATAAGCCGTTTGGCTTGCGCGATAAACCGCCGCCCCACCGAGGTCAGCGCCAGTTTATTTGGCCGGTCTCGGATGAATATTTTCAATCCGTATTCTTGTTCTACCTTTTGAACCGCATTGCTCAATGCGGGTTGTGAAATTGCTATTTTTTCCGAAGCCGCTTGCACCCCACCATGATCGGCAACGGCCACTGCGTAACTCAGTTGTCTATAGGGTAACAATATAATAAATCCTTATATTAAATTAATTTATATATTATTTTACAAATAATAGAATCAATTGCAACGTTGGTCTTGTTGTGGATGCATGGCACTGAAAAAAATAATTCGCGATTGTAATATGATTGCTGCCTAGCTTGAATACAGAAGCCGTAAACGGCGCATAAGCTAAGTAAAGGGGGGAACAAGTGGCCGGAATAGCGCTAAGTGGCGTGACCAAATCCTATGGTGGTCAGTCTGTAATAAATGGTGTGGATTTAGACATACATGATGGGGAGTTTCTCACCTTAGTGGGCCCTTCCGGTTGCGGTAAGTCGACAACGCTGAGAATAATTGCGGGCCTTGAAACGCAATCCAGCGGTGATGTCTCTATCGATGGCGTTAGCGTGAATGAAACACGGCCCAGCCTGCGCGATTTGGCAATGGTGTTCCAATCTTATGCGCTTTACCCGCATCTCACAGTTCGTCAAAACCTTATGACGCCCTTGCGGCTGAGAGATCTGAGCTTTTGGGAGCGGTTTCCCCTATTGGGGCATTTGCTGCCCAGCCGCCGATCCAAAATGGTGCAAATTGAAAAAGAAGTTCAAATCGTTTCAGAAACGCTGAAGATTGAGCCGCTTTTGGCGCGCAAACCAGGCCAGCTTTCGGGGGGGCAAAGGCAGCGCGTTGCCCTTGGTCGTGCGATGGTGCGCAACCCGGCGGCCTTCTTGATGGATGAGCCCTTGTCAAATCTGGATGCGAGTTTGCGGGTGCATATGCGCGCTGAATTATCTGCGTTGCATAAGAAGCTCAAAACCACGTTTATCTATGTAACGCATGACCAAGCGGAAGCCTTAACCATGTCGGATCGCATTGCGGTGATGATGGATGGAGATTTGCTGCAATTGGGATCCCCTGAAGAGGTGTATCAAAACCCTCAGGATATTCGGGTGGCGGAATTTATCGGCAGCCCAAAAATGAATATTCTTCCAGGTCATTGCGATGAATTTGGACATATCACCTGCGCTGGTTTGAGCTTGGGCGGGGTGCTTGCCAACCCCGCTCCGGGGCCCGTTTCTGTGGGATTACGGCCCGAACATTTAACGTTGACCGACGCGGGGGCCGCGCAAAGCTTGTCCGGCAAATTGACCTATAAGGAAAATCTTGGCTCGGATGTGTTCTTTCACGTTACGCAAGAGGGCAGCGAAAGCGCCATCATTATACGGGCCCAACCTTTGGCGGCAACGCCTCAAAAGCCCGGCGATACGCTTCACTGCGCCCCCGTGCCGGGCAAACCTTTGGTCTTTGGTGCTGATGGGCGGCGGTTGGATTTTAACCATGTGGCCAGCTCTGGGAAGCTAGCCTGATGGGGCGCTCGAAAGCACATTATTGGTTCGTTGGTCCGGCAATTTTTTTGATGCTTTTGCTTCTGATCGCGCCCGTCTTTGTAGCCGCCGCATTGTCGATGACAGATTATAGCCTAGGCAATAGCGGTTTTAATTGGATCGGTTGGGAAAATTACGAAAAACTGTTTAGCCGCCGCAGCTATAGCAAAATGTTCACAGCCTCGCTGACCTATGTTTTGCTCGTGGTGCCGATCTCTGTGGCATTGGGGATGGGATCTGCGCTTCTCATTTCAAGTTTGCGCATCGGGGGTGAGCTTTACAAGGCGATCTTTTTCCTTCCCGTTATGGCCACATTGCTTGCGATGGCGATCGTGTGGGAATTTGCGCTCAACCCAATCGTTGGCGTGGTAAATGATATCTTGCGCTCTGGTTGCGATAAATCCGCGATCTATGCGCTGCTCTCGGGCTCTTGGTTGGGCTATGATCCGCTGGACAGTTGGTATGGCTCGGCCTGCGAACAGAAATTTCCACTATGGCTCGGTGATCGGCAATATGCGCTGGGCACGATCGCCTTTATTGGCATATGGCAGGCCTTTGGTTTCAATATGGTGCTCTATCTTGCAGGGCTCACGTCGGTGCCAAGAGAGCTATATCAGGCAGCGCAAATGGATGGGGCTGACAGCGCTTGGGAGCGGTTCAAACTTGTTACCTGGCCGATGCTGGGACCAACGCATGTGTTCGTGATAACCATTTCGTCGATCAGATCCTTTCAAGTCTTCGATACGGTGGAGGCCTTAACGGAAGGTGGCCCCTCAAAGTCAACCTATGTGATGGTCTATGCCATGTTTGAAAAAGGCGTACGACAGAACCTGCTGGGAATGGGCTCTGCGATCACGATTGTGTTTCTTATCTTCGTTTTGATCCTGACATTGGTGCAGGTGTATTTCGTCAATCGGAAGGTGCATTACTAATGTCTATTCATACAAATTGGCTGGGAGAGTTTTTCAAGCATAGTTTGTTGCTTGCCGGAGCGGTTGTGGTTTTATTGCCGTTTTATCTGATGCTGTCTTATTCGCTGAAAAGTCCGTCCGAGATTGAAACCAACACTGGTGGGTTTTTCGGGGCGCAACAAATCATGACCGATAACCGCTGCGTTAAGGCGGGCAATCCAGAAGAAAACTGCCTGATGCGGCCGATCGTTTACAATTACACGGCCGCGTTCAAAGAAGCGCCCTTGGTGCGTTATATGCTCAATGGCGTTTTTGTCACAGTGAGCATATTTTTAATTCAGGTGATCATTGCCCTCCCCTGTGCTTACGCGCTGTCTAAGCTCAGGTTTTGGGGCCGCAATGTGGTGTTTGGGATGGTCATTTTCTGCTTGCTTATCCCCGTGCATGCGATTGCCCTTCCGCTTTATATTATGCTTGCAAAAGTGGGGCTGACCAACACATATGCGGCGCTGATCGTGCCTTGGAGTATCTCGGTTTTTGGCATCTTTTTGATGCGGCAGTTTTTCATGACCGTGCCAGATGATTTGATCGATGCCGCGCGCATGGATGGGATGAGCGAATTTTCGATCGTTTGGCAGGTGATGCTGCCCACGGCCATTCCCGCGCTGCTTGCCTTTGGTATTTTTTCAGTTGTGGCGCATTGGAATGATTATTATTGGCCGCGCGTTGTGATCACTGGGAATAAAGATTTGATGACACCGCCCTTGGGCTTGCGGATGTTTAAATCAGACATGGATGGAAACGAATATGGCCCGATGATGGCTGCAACCACCGTGATTGTTTTGCCTTTGGTGATCGTCTTTCTGCTCGCCCAAAGGCGGTTCATTGAAGGGATCACGATGACGGGAATGAAATGAGAATTTTTAGGGATACCGGTTTGGCTGCATGCCGGCCCGGTTTAAACGAGGAGCTACAAGCGTAACACGCGCAAAAGGTTCCTATAATTTGGGAGGTAAAGATGAAGAACTTGACTAAATTTTCTGCACTTGCTTTGGCGACCAGCGTTCTGACGACACCGGTCCAAGCCGTTGAAATCGAGGTAGGGTATGCCTATTCCTCGTTGTTTGATGTGACGATGGAGCGGCTCATACCTGAGTTCAAAAAAGCGCATCCAGATATTGATGTGAAATTTCGGGCGACCTATGAAAATTATGAAGATGGAACCAACACAATTTTGCGCGAATCCGTCGCTGGAGATTTGCCAGATGTGACCTTTCAGGGTTTGAACCGTCAGGCATTATTGGTTGAGAAAGGCATTGCAAAATCGCTTGAACCATTCATTACCGCGGAAGCGGATTTCGCAAAAGATGGCTATCATCAAGCGATGTTAGACCTGGGCACATTCAACGGCGAAGTGTATGGCCTGCCCTATTCGGTGTCACTGCCGGTTGGGTATTACAATATGGATAACCTCAATGCAGTTGGCATTACAGAGCTTCCGACCACTTGGGATGAGGTCATTGCCGCGTGCCATACATTGATGAAAGCGGGTCATAAAACACCCATGTGGTGGGGCTGGAGCGTCACGGGTAACTGGTTTTTCCAAGCGTTGATGTGGAGCCAAGGCGAGCCTATCTTGAAAGATGGCAAAGTCAATTTTGACGGTGAAGCCGGCTTGGCAGCGCTTGAGCAGATGAAAAAGCTGTTCCGCGAATGTGATATGCCAAACCTGTCTGCTGGCGATGCGGGCGTGCCCTTTAACTCGGGCGAGGTGTCGATGTATTTCTGGTCAACATCTGCGGTTGGTGCGATTGAACGCGCGAAGGGTGATTTTGAACTTAAAACGGGTAAATACCCTGGCATGGGCCAAACCCCGATGGGCCTTCCTGCGGGCGGCAACTCGGTTATGATGGTGTCAACCTCTGAAGATCCAGCAGAAATCGATGCGGCTTGGAAATTTGTAAAATTTGCCACATCGGGCGTTGGCGCGGCATTGGTTGCGGAAACGACGGGTTATATCCCACCCAACAAAGCAGCAAATGATCTTTTGACTGATTTCTATGCGCAAAACCCGAATAAATACACAGCGGTTGAGCAATCTGGGTTGCTGCGCGATTGGATCGCCTATCCGGGTGATAACGGATTGGCCATCACGCAGGTTCTTTATGATGGTATGGAATCCATCGTGACGGGGGAATCTGATGATATGGCCGAGCTTCAAGAAGAGCTGGTTGAAGAGGTCAACGACCTGCTTCCAAAATAATCAGTCTTTAAACAGATAAGATCTCCGGGCCTCCAAGAGCCCGGTGATCTTGGCTAACAGGTTGTTACAGGGCTTATATCATGACAACAAATACCGAAATCGAAGGTCGCCGCGACAAGTCTGTTGCCAGAGCAATCGCGTATTCTTCTACCTTCATCGCTGAAAAAGCAGAGAATGCCGAAATCTGGGATGTTGAAGGCAAACGCTACATAGATTTTTGTGGCGGTATTGGCTGTCAGAATATTGGCCACCGCCATCCGCAGGTTGTTTCTGCCATTAAGCATCAGTTAGACAGCCTGACGCATACCTGCTTTCAAGTCACACCTTATGAAAGTTACATCGCCCTAGCCGAGCGGCTTAACGCGCTGTATCCGGGTGATTTTGAAAAGAAATCAATGTTCTTTTCTGCAGGGGGGGAAGCCGTTGAAAACGCAATAAAGGTGGCGCGTTATCATACGAAACGGCCGGCGCTGATTACCTTTACCAATGGGTATCACGGGCGCTCTTATATGGGCATGGCGCTGAGTGCCAGAATGGTCCCATTTAAGCAGGGTTTCGGGCCATTCCCGGGTGAAATTTTTCGCCTGCCTTTTCCGGATGCGTTTCGTGGCATAACGCTTGAGGATACAAAGCAGGCCTTTGAAACATTGTTCAGAAGCGATTGTCCACCAGATCAGATCGCCGCTATATTTGTTGAGCCGGTGCAGGGCGAGGGCGGTTACAATATCGCCTCGGGTGAGTTTCTCACCTATCTGCGGGCGCTTTGCGATACGCATGGCATCGTTTTGGTGGCAGATGAAATTCAATCAGGGATCGGGCGTACCGGCAAAATGTTTGCCTTTGAGCATTTCGGAATGTGTGCGGATCTCACCTGTGTTGGCAAAAGCATAGGCGGCGGCTTGCCGATTTCGGGCATAGTGGGCAAAGCCTCTATCATCGATACAGTGCCCCCGGGCGGATTGGGGGGCACGTTTGGCGGAAACCCGATGGCTTGCGCTGCTGCGCTGGCGGTGCTTGACGTGATTGAGAAAGAAGGCCTGTTGGATAAAGGCTTGAAAATGGGTGAGCTAATCGACTCTCGCTTGCAAAAAATGAAGCTTAAGAACTCGTTGCAATGTATTGGCGATGTGCGCGGGCTTGGCTGTATGAACGCGATTGAGCTGGTGACGGATCGTGCCAGTGGCACCCCCGATGGAGCGTTGGCGGCCAAAGTCGCCGAAATCGCTCTTAAGAAGGGTCTTATTTTGGTAACGGCGGGCCCAACACGCAATGTCATTCGTATTCTGGTGCCGCTGTCAGCGCAGTTTTCACTGGTAGAAGAAGGCCTAGACATCCTGGAAGCGTGCTTAGAAGAAGCCACGGCGTGATCTTGGCGTATAGGCCATATAAAATGACGGGAAAATGCGCATGAAAATGAAAGCTGCCATTCTCAGAACCACCTCGGCACAAAGGCCGTTCAGCGTCAGCAAACCGCTTAGCATAGAAGAGGTTGAGTTAGATCCCCCAAAGCGCGGGGAGGTCTTAATTAAGGTTAAGGCCGTAGGTTTGTGCCATTCCGATCTTGTTGCGATCACCGGAGAGCGCGCCAAACCAATGCCAATTGTGATCGGGCATGAGGCGGCGGGGATCGTGGAAGAGATAGGCCAAGATGTGCAAGGCTTTGCGGTGGGCGATCACGTAGTGCCCTCTTACGTGGCCAGTTGTGGGCGCTGTGAGATGTGCAGCGTTGGCCGACCGGCACTATGTGAACCTGCAACGATTGCCAATGCAAACGCTGTTTTAAAGGATGGAACAACGCGATTGCGGCAGGGCAGCACCCGGATTCATCATCATTCCGGGGTGGCCGGCTTTGCCGAATATTCGGTTATACCCGAAGAAGCTTTGGTAAAAATTGATAAATCTGTTCCCTTTGAACATGCGGCGCTGTTTGGTTGCGGCGTGGTGACCGGTGTGGGCTCGGTGATTAATACAGCGCAGGCAAAACCGGGCCAATTTATCGCGGTGGTTGGGCTTGGCGGCGTTGGCCTCAGCGCGGTTTTGGCGGCTTTAGCGATTGGGTCTGGGAAGGTTTTGGCGCTGGATCTCAGCGAAGAGAAGTTGGCATTTGCGCGCGAACTTGGCGTGCATCACGCGCTGAATGCGGGGGATGCGGATGTTCAGGCGCAGATCGCTGCTTTAACCGGAGGGGGTGTGCATATCGCCATCGAGACGGCAGGGTCAAACCGTGCTTTGCAGATGGCTTATGATATCACCCGCCGGGGGGGCACGACTGTGACGGCGGGAATGCCTGGCCCGGAGGCCGAGATTACTTTATCGCATTTGAAAATCGCCGCTGAAGAGCGCAGCATAAAAGGCTCTTACATGGGCAGCTGCGTGGCAAAAAGAGACATTCCGCGCTATTTGAGCATGTTCCAAAACGGCAGCCTGCCAGTGGATAAATTGATGTCGCGTTTGATCGGGTTTGATGATTTAAATGCAGCGATGGATCGCCTTGCCGATGCAAAAACTGTGCGCGAAGTGCTGATTCCTTAGCTTTAGGGGGAAAGCTTAATGGCGTTTAACTTTTCTGCAAATACGGGATATCTTTGGAAAGAGCTGCCGTTTTTGGACCGGATACGGAGCGCCAAAAAATACGGGTTCCACTCGGTTGAATTGCACGATGAAGCGCATTTTGAAGATCTGGGTGATTTGAAATCTCTGTTGAAAGAGGTTGGGCTGCCCGTGAACAGTATGAATATACGCATGGGCCCCAGTTTTGGTTGCGCTGCGATTCCAGATCGTCAGCACATCGCGCGACACGACATTCGGGAGGCGGCGAGGCTTGCGCAAGAGATCGGAGCCAAGGCGTTGCATATTTTGTCAGGCTTCAGTGAGCAGACGCCAGAAGCATTCGAGACCTTTGTTGAAAATCTCGAATATGCGCTGGATCATTCGACTTTAACCATTGTGATTGAGCCGGTATGTGAAGAACAATTGCCCGGGTATTTTTTACGGACCCTTGCGCAGGCGGGCCAAGTTCTGGACGCGATCAACAATCCGCGGTTAAAAATTATGTTTGATTGTTACCATGTGTTCATCCAAAGCGGTGATCTATTGGAACATTTTTCACGCTATGTCGATAAAATTGGTCACATTCAAATTGCAGCGGCAGAGCAGCGCGCCGAACCGTTTCCAGGGGCGCTTGACTACGGCGTTTTACTGCCTCAGTTTCAAGCTTTGGGATATCAAGGGGCATTTGGATGCGAATACCGCCCCAAATCCAAAACAGAGGCAGGCTTAAGCTGGCGGGATCAATTTTCAACATTGGGCGGTTAAAATGGCGCAAAAATATTCCTTAAAACCGAAAGCCAGCGTGTCTGAGGGCGATGTCAACCTATCGCCTCAAAGAGCGGCTTGGTCGGCAGCCCATATTGATGCCTCAACCCAAGACCTGCTTGCACAAGACGCGCAGTATTTTTTGCATCAATCGTTATCGAGCCCCTGTTTGAACGTTTTGACGCATAGCAACGGGATCTACTTGGAAGATACCCAAGGCCGTCAAATCATGGATTTTCATGGAAATAGCGTGCATCAAGTTGGCTATGGCCATCCCAAAGTGGTTGACGCGATTAAAGAGCAGCTGGATACGTTGCCATTTTGTCCACGTCGCTACACAAACCAAACGGCAATTGATTTGGCGCGTCGTTTAGCGGAATTGGCGCCGGGGCAGCTCAATAAAATGTTATTCGCGCCTGGCGGCACCAATGCAATCGGCATGGCCTTAAAACTGGCGCGCTACGCGACCGGGCGGCACAAAACCATTTCGATGTGGGAAAGCTTTCACGGTGCCTCACTGGATGCCATCTCGATTGGCGGGGAAAGCCTGTTCCGAAAGGATGTTGGGCCGCTTTTGCCGGGCTGTGAACATATTCCACCGCCAACGCGCGGAAAATGCCATTTCAATTGCCAAGATGAGCAGCATGAGGGCTGCCTAAACTACTTAAAATATGTGATAGAAATGGAAGGTGATATTGGGGCTTTGATCGCCGAACCCATGCGTTGGACGAGCGTTGAATTGCCGCCCAAGAATTATTGGCGCCGCGTCCGTGACATTTGCGATGAACATGGCATTCTTTTGATTTTTGATGAAATTCCATCCGCGATTGGCCGTACCGGAGAAATGTTTGTCTGTGAGCATTTCGACGTGGTGCCTGATATGCTGGTGATCGGAAAAGGGCTGGGTGGAGGTATTTTCCCGATGGCGGCGCTGCTCGTGCGAGAAGATCTGGACGTAACGGGGGATCGGGCTTTGGGCCATTATACGCATGAAAAATCTTCGGTTGGTTGCGCGGCGGCTTTGGCCACGATTGACTGTTTGTTTGAGGATAGGCTTATTGAAAACGCGCGTGCGTTGGGGCGGCGTGGATTAGAGCGGCTTTTAGAGATCAAAGCTAAATATCCGCTGGTTCATGATATACGGGGCTTGGGCTTATTTTTTGGTATTGAGCTGCGGAT
>Ga0233399_1000128_pt1 | contig 33702 bp, 54 predicted proteins | sample 43DmetaG_FD_182698 | JGI IMG/M metagenome (GOLD analysis project Ga0233399, IMG submission 182698) | Seawater microbial communities from Monterey Bay, California, United States - 43D | ecosystem: Environmental > Aquatic > Marine > Coastal | place: USA: California | collected 2016-11-08 | reverse complement strand
TTTACTTGTTCATCCCAAGGTGTAACTAGTCCCCAACTACCTGGGTTCCCTTCTAACATACTTAGGCTTATAACACCATAGGGTTTAAAATCTAAATCTACTAGATGACGTTCAAACCATAGTACTTCATCGCCATAGCCTTCTGCGTTTTGTTGATCACTGGTAACATTAATAACGTCTTGTCCTTCAAGCTCTTTCTGTAGTTCCCATGCTTCTTCATCATCAATACCTAAGTGATCCATTACTTCATTGTCCATTGGTATTGGAACAGCACTAGGCTTAGGTAATCCACCTCGTCTAATATTATCAGCTTCTTGTTTACTAATGCCACGATACCAGCCAGCATCGTCCTCACCTTCTCTAATTATTTCATAAAATCTCATTATGCTCTCTCTGGCTCCCCACCTACGTATCCTGTTACTGACATTGGATAACCATAACTATCTAACAGTTGGTTAATCGCTTTCTCATACTGTTCTTCAGCTAAACTACTCGTTTGAGCTTCATCTTCTATTCGTACCATACCTTTTAAGAATTTTTCTAATTTCTCAACTTCAGGCTCATTACTTAATTCCTCAGCCTTTTCAAAATCAACACTACTAACTGTAAGAACTGCTGATTCTGGTTCTTCACCTAGTTCAGCATATGTTAAACCTAAACAATCATCACTTGTTGCGTCAAACCAACCGTAGGCTATGTATTCTGTACCTGCTAGATTTGCCCAACTGTTGCCTTTCATCATACTCTTTTCAACTAACATGTCAATGGTACTACGACTAATCTTCCAGGTGTCTAATGAAGTTCCAGGTTGATTTAAACTTAGAGTATACATATCACCGTACATTACACGATTTCTAACTATCTGCTCATCGGTTTCTTTTTTCCACTCAGCATAATCTTCATCACTCATCAGTGCTGGTACAATTTTACGTTTAGCCCAATCAGTTATTGTTTTAATATTACGTATTGTTGGATACACTTTTAGTACCTTGTACATATCTACTTCACGATCTTGCTCGTCCATAAACTGTCCACTTTGGAAATGGAACTGATACTTTTCACCCTCGTACTTAGGTTTAGTAGGCATTATGATATACATGTCGCCCATCTTGTGATACTGGTCAAACATATTGTTACTACGTGCCGCAGTACACCATTTAGTACCTTGTCCATAATAACAAGCCGCCGCTTTGTCTTTAGGCACTATAACTCTAATCTCACTGTCACGATATATTTCACGACTGCTACCTCTGTCTGTAACAGGTGCTTCTAAGTCTTCTTCACTGTAATCTGCCATTGCTGTTAACAAGTCAACTGGCTTTTTCATTTGATTAATGTCTTTGTGTTCAGGCTTTAGTTTCTTTCTTAACTTGAGAGTCGCATACTTTTCTAGTGCATCTCTCATTTTACTCTTAATGTCTTCTAATGGAATAATTTGTTTTGAATACATACGTGCCAACCATTGACTGTATTCTTTGTTTTTTGTAGGATCTCCCATTTCAATCTGAGCAAACACTTTGTTTAATAAATCTTGTTTGTCGTTAGGATGTAGTTCTTTCCAACTACCGCTACGTGAGTGTAAGTTCCATATGTCTATATCAGCACGAGCATGTGTGTCTCTCTGTAGTGCTTGTATGATTTTTTCACCATGCACCTGCTGAGTTTTTTCTCTGGAGTACTCTAAGATAAACTGTCTTGCTCTCATTTTTTAAATATATTCCCTTTTGTATCTTCGGCTATAACATGTACTTTGCCATCGTATTTAAATTTTATATATGGGTCCTGTGATATAGATATCTTAGTATCTGCTTGCATAATAATATATTCTTCTTCGTCAACCCAAGTAATAGTTTTAATAATCCATTCTGGTATATAACCGCCTGACTCTAAATCTTTCTGTAGTCCACTAAACATTGGATGTTTAATTCTAGTTGTTTTATAACCTTCTTTATCTTTAAACAATATCTTACCTAGGTCTTTTGTCAATGCCGGATCATGTACATCCATGTAACCTGAACAGCCACCACTGGCTCTAATACCAGTTTTGTGTGTAAACAAGTCACCGTTGACTGTTTCTCCAACTATCCGCACATAACTATCTGTTTCCATTCTAACACGAGTTGATATTTCAGTGTTTTGTGTTTTGTCTGTTAATTTAAATGTTGCTACATGTTGTACTGGATTAGCATCAATGACCAGATGAAGTTTAACAAAACGATCAGTATTAACAGTAATAGTTATAGGTACCTGAGCACCACTGGCCGCTCTTTTAGGACCCGATATTGTTAGCTCATCATTGTTAGATAATTCAACTGCTGTTCTAACACCAAACATTCTTTCTTGTATGTAGGGCCATAGATCAGGATTAAAATGTTTGTCATCATATGCAAACACCTGACTTGTAAACAACATTAACGCTAGTAATAATACTTTCATATGTTACTCCTTAACAGGATAGTATGCTGGTATTTGTTGCATACCTAACTGTTTTGCTTTAAAAGCACGGTGGTTCCCATCTATTATAACACCATTATGATCAATTACAATAGGTCTTGCTAGTATTTCTTCTTTACTGATTCTATCAATTGTGTCATCATCAAAGTCTTGAATACGATCATAAGGATCTAGTCCTTCGTCATCATAGTCTTTTACTTTAACCATTGACATAGGTACTCGATCCATATCCCACATGTCGTGATTAAGTACTGAGTAATTTAAATCATCTGACCAATCGTGATGATTTTGCTTAACATACTTCAGCACATCAGTATTCAGATAACTTTCAATTATGAACTCAGTTGCTCGCATCTGGCTCAACTTCTCCTAGATCAATTAATAGTTCTAGTACTGGATCCTCTACAGGAACCGGATGTGTTTCAGCTTCATACTCTACCTTTGCATTATCTTTTTCTTTTATAGAACAGTCAAGGCTTTTTAACAATAAAGCACATAATATAGGATTTTTCATCTTTTCACTTTGTTGTTTTTCTGTTTGTTCTGTCTCTATCTGTTGTTCTACCTCTGGTGTAGTTGTACATCCAGTTTGAAGTATTAATATTACTACTAATACAAAAAATAATATCCAATATCCTGAAAATTTATTCTTCATCTATTTGGCTCCACGTGTAAGGTACATATAGTACCTGGTTCTGTACATTTTAATATTGTGTCATAATCTATTAGATAGCCATTAGCTATATGACTAAGTCCTAGTATTATAGACGCAATGATAATTGCTTTACTTGTTGTCATTATTTTTTACCACTTTTCATGTTAGCACACCAGTGATACATTTTTGCTTTTTCACCAGATGCCTTTTTTGCTTTTGCTCTAAGGTCAGTTACTGAACCTTTACAACTAGCACCTGCACGTTTTACACGTCCTGGACGACTTTTACCTTTTACTTTACCATCCGCAAAGTTCTCATGTGTTACTTCTTTCTTAAGAGCGTGCATTATGCCTTTTGACAAATCTTTGCCGTGATGTTTATGAGGTAAAGCAAATGAATGTCCTTCCTCATCTTTCCATACTTCGTGTCTACCTTGTTGTCTATCTAAGTGATAGTGATGCTTTTTAAGTAGCTTAGTGGCATCTCGATATGACATTTCTTTAATAACATACTGCTCGTCCCACATTTTGTTCAATGTTCTTTCAGGATACTTAGTTTCCGCATTAGGATCGAATTGACTAGCACTTGGATCCAGCACAGTTGTGCCCATCTTAACTACATAGTGTTTCCAATATTTTTTAGGTATTTCTTTCCAACGCTCATCTGCTTTACTGTCATCACCTTGATAACCTGCTACCTGTACCAGTTCAGCATCTAGTCCTTTTTGTTTAGCACGAGTATATAATTGTTCAGCATAGTCGTAGCACTTGTTGAACTCATCTTCTTTTATTTCAACTGTGTTACATGTTTTTTCTACATCACAGTAAATAGATTCTAATGCGTCTGCTACCATGCTTAACGGATCTTCATCAGCCTGATACTTAATGCCAATACCGCCTGCGGCTATCCAAGCTCTAATGTTAGAACCTTTGTCGTCAATTAATATGTTAGGAACATCACCTGTCATTGCATGTTGAGCTTTTTCAGGAGTTATTTCTATAGTTGCTGGCTGTGGTTTTAGATATGCTCTAATCCAAATCTTTTTCCAGTATGCTGAGTTGTTATAATCTTTGCGTAATGGTGATGAACAGATATGATAACTACCAGCATGTTTGATTGCTAGCTTAATGAGTTGATCAGTTGTAGGAAACTTAGGTAGTCTAGCAAAGAAGTCAGTGCCGATTAAACTGTTTAATATTGGATCTACTTTGGCCGCTGGTATATCTCTATAAGTTTCTACGTTTGCTAGTTTGGCATACTCAGCAAAGAAGTTGGCAAGAACACCATCCATATCTAAATAGATTTTGGATTTTGGATGTGCTTTCCTTGTAAACTCGTCTGCTCTCATATTAACCTATATGCTTAAACATTTCTACTTGTCTAAGTCTTTTTTCAGCTTCTGCTTTACTGGTGTATGTTCCAAACTTACGATCACCTTTCTTACTATACACTGTATATTTGTTACCTTCTTTGCGTATAGCTTCGTTAGTTAATCCAAGATTGTATGCTTTATTAGGTGAAGTGTTCTTAGCGGCTGTTTTGTGTGCTAGTGGTGGGCGACCTTTTTTATCTATGGTCATACCAAGCTTCTTAGCTTGACGTTGTACTTCGCCAGGCTTTACATCAGCTGTGGTATTTTGTTTTGTGATTACTCCCCATTCGTCGAGAGTATCATTATAAAGTTCAAATAAAAGCATAATTTATACAATAGTTTATATTGTATATATTTATCGTGTTTTACTTTTTAGCTTTACCTTTTTTCTTCTTAAGAGGAGTCGCATCGGTCTTTTCTGCAACATTGTCGACTGTTGGTTCTAGTTCTGTATCTAATTTAGTCTGAACAGATGGAGGCGTAGTTTCATATAGTTTTCTAATAGCCGCATCATTTTCATGACAGAAGTTAAAGTGTCCTGTATGTTTAAGTAAGATGCGACTGTCTACCCATACTTTACCACCAATATCACGCCAGTTCTCACAGAATGTCCAATCTTCTGAGTAGTATCTATTATCTCTAACAGCTGAATCAAAATAGGTATACATATATGGATCTAGTTCTTTAGGTAAACCAATGTCATTGTTAAATGGTTTAACAGCAGGATGTTGTTTCACGTCTTCAAATACATGTTCTTTAATACACATAAAACCTGTTCCAGATTTTGAAACTTCAACTAAGAAATCATCTCTTGGTGGTTCATCCTCTCCTGCAACACTATTAACTACCCATTGCAACGGTAATTGTTTCATAGGGTATAATCCACATACAACATCTTTGTTGTGATTAAGTACAGTAAGTACGTGCCAAGGATCAAAGCCTATGTCAGCGTCAATAAAAAATAAGTGTGTTGTTTTTTCATTGTGTAAGAATCTTGCGGCTAATGTATTACGTCCACGACTAATTAAACTTTCGTTCACTAGTGTTTCCATTGTCCAAGAAATTCCTAATTTACTTGCTTCTTGTCCCCATTTAACGATGCCCATAAAAGTTTGTTCAGATATTTGTCCACCGTAACATGGAATACAAAAGTGTACGTTAAAGGTTTTGAGTAGATCTATATCTAGTTGAATTTGCATTAAGAATGTCCTTGCTGTTATATGTGTTTATTATAACAGTATTTAATTCAAACGCAACGGGTATGGTAAATTATTTTTTAGGAAGTTCTTTGCTGTGATATAGCTTTAATGCTTCTAGCTTACTTTGAAATGCTTTGTTTGCGTATAGCATATGATATGCACCTTCGTAGTTACCAGCTTTAATTTGTTGTGCTAGTTCTACAAAGTTTTTTATTACTGAATCTTTAAGTCCATCTTGTGTCCAAGATCCTTGTCCGCCTGCAGGAACAATACGTTCACCGTCTTGATAATGCCCTTCTAAATCAGCTTCTTCAATTTGTCTAACAGCACGTTCCATTTCTAATGCTAACTCAACCTTACGCATATTAGCATCCATTGGATCACGACTTTCTTTTAGTGTAGTCATCATCGAACTTAGTTGTTCTACTACGGCCATTTTCTTGTCAAATATTTCTTTAACGTCACTGTCAACTTTTCCGTACAAGTCTTTTAATATCTCTTTACGTTCTTTGTCATCTGCTTTAGTGTATGCAGAGCGTATTTGGCTTGCTGAAGTAGCATCTTTACCTTGTACTTTAAATGTTACTGTTGGTGTTAGTGCAACATAAGCATGTTCAGTCATTGGTTTAAGTTGAGCTTCGTCTTTGGGATAAGGTTGCATGTAGCCTGGAGTGCCGTCTTTTTTCTTAAAACTGAACCTTGCTATATCTTTTTCACTTAGACCGTAAATTAAAACAGTTTCTTCTGGATTGTTTATTCGTCCTGTAATTTCTTCTGAACGATAAGGATTCTTTACTTGAACAATTTTATCTGCTGGAATACCAGTAAGTAACATCATCTGTTTCTTCTCATCAAAGCTAAACGGGCTAGTTAAAGGTGCCTGTGCGTTCGACGACGCAACGTATACATTATCTGTACCATAACCCTTAGTTAAAAAGTCATAGCTTGCATAATGTCCTTTGTGAAAAGGGTGAAAACGTCCTGGATATATAACAAGTTTATTCATAGTAATGTATTTATCCAATGTTCTCTAACATCCATACGTATATGGGAGAACTAAAATTTATTATGGCTCTACCATTAACACCTAATGTATTATAAAGTATATGATGTTCGCCTGAATGTTCATAGTAAAATTGTTTTTGATTGGTTGATAGCTGTCCTGTTATATCTACGTCTTCAATACTGAGAGAGTCAATCTGCAATATACTGTCTTGAATAATTTTTCCTTGTTCATCAATCACAGTATGTTCGGGTAATTTATGACGCAGTTCAATTGCCAATTGATGATCTGTGCCATCTGTAACTTCAACTTGATGTGAAAAGGTTGTTTGCTCAGTAATATGCTGTCTAAATAGTTCTTTACCATCTAGTAGTATTCTTGCTTTTGGTGGGTGTGTTTGATAATTACTGCTTAGAGTAATATTTAACTTGACTGTTTCTAACACTAGTAGCTGACTGTAACTTTGTTAATAGTACCCTGGGTAAAGTCTGTAACTTTAACACGGAGCCATGTAAATCTTCCTGTGATATTTTGTACTTCATTCCAATATTGTGCTGAACTATCATTAGCACTAGAGCCATCACCGTTAAATGTATGTACAGTAAACCATTCAGCTGTTGCTGATGTAGAATCTACAGTTGCTTGAATTTCAATAGTACCTAGAAAGTCTTCTGTAAAGAACGCTACACTTTGTAGTGTGCCGTGTGTTGAATAATAACCTGCGGCTTTAACTGCATCACCGTTAAAGTCAGTGGATGAACCGTCATAGTTGCCCGAAGCAACTTCAAAGTCGGTCATTGCTAGTAGTTGTTGACTAGTTGTTTTCATTTAAGCCTCTTGTATTTCTATTAAAACACCAGAACCTGCAAGCTCTGTTATAATTTGTTCTAACTGTGCTTTAGTTTCATCGTTTAATACAGGTACGTCAGGGTCTGTATCTTTTACTAATTTGCTTAATGTAATTACTAAATTTGTTGAGTTTATCTTTGCCATGCAATTATTTATCACTATTTAACAATAGGTGAAACTTTGCGGATCAAGTTTGGCGTCATTAACTCTAATGTAGTAAGTAAACTCTCTTCTGAAAAGTCAAGAAAGAAGTAATTTCTTACTAATCTATCTGGACGACCAAAGAAATATTCTAGCCCAAGACTTGGTTTTACTCCGTCAACATTATTTTTAATAAATGATTTAAGTAGTTCGTGTTCTTTATCAGTAAGTTCTAACTGTTTAAAATAACAGCGTATTTGACTTGATTCATCACTACTTTTTACACTACCCAATGGTCTATTTACTTTGATTGTAGTAATTTGGTTTATAGGAAAACCAAGATCTAATAAATCGTCACGGATATTATAACGATTAGTATAAACATACATAAACGTTTGTACTACAATTAACTTTGTTTCTTGTTCAATACTTTTAAAATAATTTACTGCTCTATGAAACTTATTTCTTGTTGCGTCTGTTATTTTCTCATCAACTGTTGCCCAACTGCCACCAAAGTTAACACGACGACTTTTGTTCCATAAAGTTTCCCGCATGTCTAATATTTGTGAGACACGTTCGTGATCTAATGTTGCTAATGCAGATGCGTGAGGAGCATATAACTTAAAACAATATTTGTATTGATTATAAAATAATCGATCGCTTGTTTTAGTTCTTTGGTTTAAATTGGTCAATGACAATGTAACCGTCTCCGTTAACTTCACCTGTTTGTTTAGTTGCTGGTAATTTAGGTATTACACCGTCAATAGTGATAGCATCATTGACCCAATCAATCTCTAAACTCTTGCCCTGTAAGTTTTCAAACAATATCTTCTTACTCAACGGAACTTTGATCAATTCATCTATTTTACGTGCTAACGGTCTTGCACCCATTTTATCATCATAGCCAACATCAGCAATATGATTAATAAGAGATTCAGTAAACTCTAACTTGATGTCTTTTTCAGTAACTGAGTGTTTAAGCTCGTCTAAGAACTTAACTACAATCTTTTTAACTGCCAATGGTTCAAGTTTAACAAACTTGCTAATCATGTCAAGTCTGTTTCGTAGTTCAGGCTTAAAGAATTCTTTAACAGCTTTATCATCCTCACCTGCTTTTGCTTGATCTCCAAAGCCAACTCTGTTTTGTTCACTAGCTTGTGAGCCTAAGTTCGAAGTTAGTATAATAATACAATTTTTAACTTTAACTTCTTTACCGTTTGACCCTGTGACTCGTCCTTCATCTAACATCTGTAGTAGTACATTCGAGATGTCTGGATGTGCTTTTTCAATTTCATCAAACAAGATGATTGAATAAGGATTCTTAGTTAAGTCTGAGATAAGTTTACCCCCGCCTACATTACCATCTTCAAATCCTACATAGCCCGGAGGCGCACCAATCAAACTTGATAAGTTATGTTTTTCTTGATACTCACTCATATCATATTTTAATAAAGGCATATCTAAGTTATCACTTAATAGTCTAGCCATTTCTGTTTTACCAGTACCTGTTGGTCCTAAAAACAAGAAACTTGCCATAGGTTTTGTTTCAGAATTAACACCTGCAAATGATACATATAGTCTATCTAATACTTCGTCTACAACTTTGTCTTGTCCGAACAGTTTATTTCTTATGTTAAAGTCAAGTTTTTTAACTTGTACATTCTGTTCGTTCTTAAGTCTATCCAGTGGCACTTTAGCAATCTTAGCAACTTGTTCTAGTATTTTATCTTTAGTAATAGTTGCACCAACTTGACTATCAGCACGTGCTTTAGCACTTGCGGCATCAATTAAGTCAATTGACTTATCTGGATTTTTGCGATCATGTATATAACGATCACTCATCTTAACCGCAGTTTCAATTGCGTCTTGATTAATCTTAACGTCATGGAAGTCTTCTAGTCTATTACCTACACCACGTAAAATTTTCTTAGTTGACTCTATGTCTGGCTCATCAATACTGATGCGATAAAAACGTCTCATAAGAGCTCTTTCTTTTTCAAATGATTCGTAGTAGTCTTCCCAAGTAGTTGAAGCAACAACTTTTAGTGTACCTCTTGAAATAGCAGGCTTAATCATGTTTGAAAAGTCTACTGATGATTGACCACCTGATCCAGCACCTTTCATTTGATGTGCTTCATCAATAAACAATATACATTTTTCTTTAGCTTCTAATGCTTCAATAACTTCTTTAACTTTTTCTTCAAACTCACCTCTATATTTAGACCCTGCTAGTAACGATCCCATTTCCAATGAATACACAGCATGATCCTGCAAGAATTCTGGAACATTGTTATTAACTATTTGTAAAGCAAGTCCTTCTGCAATAGCAGTTTTACCTACACCAGGATCACCTACAAGCAATACATTTGCTTTGAAACGTTTAGCAAGTACGTGTACTATATCTTCTAATTCAGATGAACGACCAATAACTGGTTCAATCTTGTCTTTCTTAGCTAGTTCAGTAAGGTTTATACAGTGTTCATCAAGTAACTTGTCTGCTTCTTTGTTACTCATTTTAGGTTCAACTGATTGATAATTATTCTGCCAAAACTCAACAAATTCAACTTTTTGTATGCCGTGTTTTAGGAAAAAGTAATGTGCATGGCTTTGCCCTTCACTCATGATAGCTAGATATAAATCAATAGTTGACACTGTCTTTCTTCCTGAAAACAATACTTGTGTTCCAGCACGATTAAACACACGTTCTAGACCATTAGTTTTTTTAGGAGTGTCATTGGTTTTAGATTCAATTGAAACCATACCTTTTAACCAGGTCTCAATATCTTGAGATATAGCTTTAGCGTTAACACCGTAATCTGTTAATATTTTTTCAAACGATTCGTATTTAACTAGTGCTAAAGCCAAATGTTCAATTGTAACATATTGATGTTTATACTTCTTTGCTAGCTTTCCAGCATTATCAATTATTTGTTCTATTTCAGGGTTATTTTGCATCTTTATCCTTACTTGTTATTTTCTGTATTTATCGACCTAGTTTTTGCTTTAATGTTTGTATAATATCGTCGGTGATATTCTCCGGTAATACAGCGTTAATTTTAACATACAAGTTTCCTCGTTGTCTATCTTTTTGAATACCTTGTTCTTTAAGTCTTAGTCTAGCATTTGGTCTTGTTTTACTAGGAACCTTGACCATAAGCTCTTCGCCGTTGATATGTCTGATAGCAACATGTGTTCCTAATATTAAATCCCAGAATGTTACATCAACAATAGTCTCTAAATCAATTTGACTTATACGCTTAAAGCGTTTGTGTGGGTGTACTCTGTATATTATGTTTAAGTCAAGACCACCTGGAGCAAGCCTTGGATATCTTATAGTAGTACTATCACCAACACCCTTAGGTATTTCAATCTTAACTGCTTCTACTGAATTGCCCGACTGCACACTTACTAATCGTTCGCCACCTTTATACACATCCTCTAGTGAAATCCATAAACTCATTTGTACTGCTGTTGGTTGTCTTCTTTGCTGTCCTGGACCACCTCTATGATATTTAAAGAATTCATTGAAGATATCTTCCACATCACCTGATCTAAATTCAAAGCCACCAGGTGTGCGTTGGAACTGTTGATCACGAAACTTCTCAGGTTCTGTTATACGTTCGTATGCTTCTTTAACTTCTTGAAACTTCTTTTCGTCTCCACCCCGGTCAGGGTGGTGCTTCATGGCTAGTTTCTTAAAAGCCTTTTTAGCTTCTTGTTCACTAGCACCCTGTTTGATGCCTAAGGTTTCATATGGATTCATACACTAAAGTATATAAGGAAAGAGGTAACTAGTCAACCTAATTACCTTAATAATGGTAGCTTAAAGAATTACGCCAGCTGATGTGATAATGTTGTCTATCAGTTCAACAGCTCTTGAACGAACTGCTAATGCGTCAGCGGCATCGGATATCTTTTTACTGCGTTTAAGATCTTCCATAAGTTCTAGATACTCGTCTTCGCTGAGATCACCTGCTTTAAATTCTTCTGTTAACGAACGAGCATCTTTAGCCCAGTCTGCTAGTTCTGTATGATTATTACCTACCCATTCTTCTAATTCTTTTATTGCATTATCTATCATAACTGTTCTCCTTGTATAACTTTAGTTATCTGTTTTGCGTATTCTTGATGCTGTAATGGACCTGGATGTTGCTTGTCTGTACCTAAATCTTTGTACATTAGCTTGTTAAATGTGAGAAAAGCATCGTCATTGTCTAGTAATCTATTGATCCAACTATCTGCCATCATGTTTACTAGATATAATCTTGCACCAATTTTTTCCATTACTTTCTGAACTTGTGCTATATATCTTAAATCTAATATTTTTTTAGTGTCACTGCCATACCAATTAACAGTAAACAGTTCTTGACATACTGAACTTTCAATTGCCTCTTTAAGAGCACGTCCTACCAACTCATCGTTTTCAATAATGTTAACTCTAGAAGTAGCAGTAAGTTGCCATACAACTATATCACCCTTTCTAATATCTGATCTAAGTAGTTGGTCTGCAGAGTACCAAATGCTTTGCCCCGGGTATGCAAGATTAACTTCTTCTAAATCTAATTCTTCTGCAAGCAAATGACTCCATCTTTGATCATCATTGACTCCAACTGCACTTGACATACTACAACCTGCTATCCATAATGGTGGCTTTGTTCGTTGTGCTTTAGCTTTTGTTTCTTGATTTACCGTAGCTTTTATCCAGGCATCTATCAAGTCATTTCGATCAGTTAATTGAGGGAAAGCACTTCCTAATCTATACAGTAATGTAGAGTGAATTGGACTAGTTTTAGCAATGCTATGAAATTCATCAAAATTTAAAAAATCAACACTGTGCTTAACGTTACTAAACAAATAGTCAATTTTTTTAATTTTTAAATTTAGATCTTCAATTGATGTGTGATAGTTACGAGAACGAAAACTACTAATTGCTTTTTTTAAATTACTTTCAGTAAGTAGTTCGCTATCTAAATTTGAGAAGTCAAAATGGTGTGTTCCAATTGATAACTTAGCTATCATTGTTTACCACTCTCGAGGTTTCTTACCTATAACGTTAGTAATAATTGTTGCATTCTTTTCAATGTTGCCAAACTTTCTAGTACAGTAAGTCATTGAAGTTTTTTTCTTGTCAATGTTATAACGATTGTCTAAGCCTCTAACAATTTCTAATAACTCTGTTGTCATAGTAACTGTTTCATCATTTTTTTCCATTGACTGTGCATAGTTTTTAAGTTCTAAGGTAGTTTCCCATAGTCTACTTACTTCCTGATTAACTTCTGGAGTACCACATTTACGTGCACCTAAGTTAGCCTGCGTTCTTACTTTGTTTGCTAGCATGTACTCGTTGTTATCAAAACGGGCCATGTCATAGTAGTCCCAGGCATCAGTTAGTGTTGAACAGCCTGATAAGGACATTACTGCAACTAATAATATTAATAAATGTTTCATTCTTGTTCTCCTAATTTACATACAGGAATTGGTTCCATTTTATGCTTTGCTCGTTGTTGTATACTTAAAAATTTCATTAAGTTTTTTAATTCTTTTGCGTCTGTGGGTTTTGTATCTTGTTCATGATGCATCATAGCCTTTTCTAGTTCTGGATATGTCATACCCAATTGATCTTCGTCTGTGCGTGCATCGTCCCATAATCCATCTGTTGGTGCCGCGTCTATTATATCTTTCCTTACATCTAACTCTCTACCCATATCCCATACTTCAGTTTTTAGGCAGTCTGCTATAGGTGATATATCTACGCCACCGTCACCATACTTGGTATAAAAACCTACACCAAAGTCTTCTACTTTGTTGCCTGTGCCAACTACAATTCCGTTACGCTCTTGTGCTACGTGATACAAGGTAGTCATTCTCAATCTTGCTCGACTGTTAGCAAATGATAACCCGTTATCACTTGTAAATAGCTTTTCAAATGATTCAAACGCATCTGTTAAGTCTATTGTTTCCCAATAAACGTTTTCATATCTATTCATTAAGCTAAGGCAGTGTTCTACACTTTTATCATGTTGTTCTTGCTTTTGCCTAATTGGCATAGATAAAACATGTGTAGGCTTACCTGTCATTGCACACAGCGTACTAACAACAGCACTGTCAATTCCGCCACTTACTCCAACTACTAGTGATTCAATATTGTTAGTATCAGCATAGTGGCCAATCCAACTTGTTATTCTCTGTATTCGTTCTGTTGTATTCATTATACTAATACCGTACCAATCTTATTAATATTTTCTTGTTGATATTCAACAAACCTGTTTCTATTATATTCTAACCTAGGTTTTAGTTTTTCATATAACATATTTAATTGAGATATACTATTATCAAAAAAATCTGTTAACATGCTAGTTAGTTTTTTCGCTCTGGTTTGCCAATCCCATGTTTCACCACCTTTCCACCATTGACCAAATAAGTCATCAAATGTATCAAAGCCTAATTCTTGTAGTTTTAAATTTATAGCATAATCACCAAATATAACAAAAGGACGTTGGCCAATAATTGGCTTCCATGTTTTTTCTGATATAAAAACATCAGTGTGTATAGTAGTTTCGGCTACTACATTTAAAAAGCAACTGTTCCAAATGTCTGGGTCACCTAACCCAATTATATCATTTGGTATGTCATGTCCTTCTGTATCGTCTTGCAAAATTTGATCTAAGTAATTACTATCTAAGTTACCAACAAAACTGCCGTCTCGGCTAATCAGACCGTGTTTAGAAATACCTGCTTGATCAAATTGCTCTAAAAGATAAGTTCGATGCTCGTGCATTTTTCGATTAAGACAAAGAAATTTATTAACAATTTTTGGAGAGCTAGTATACTGATCATCAAAAAATCTTTGTGGATTTTGTCGAATAAACTCAGCCCAATAATTAAAATAATGTTGATTATTTGTATTTCCTATGTGTATCTGATCCTTGGTATTATTTTTAATATATGTGTGACATTTTATTCTGTTGTCTATACAAGTAGTATTTTCCCAATCAATTCCTGAATATAACACAGCAGTTTGTTCTTTATTAAGATTCAAACTTTCTACATATTCCTGATCTAACCAACCTGTGTCAATAAAGATTTGATTATCGTTGAGCTGTTGCTTAATTAAATTAATAATATAATCATCAACAGGAGCTCTTACTCCTAGACATTTACTGTTCATCTGTTGATGTTTCTTCGTGTAGTCGACGATTAGTTTTATACCAACGTTGCCATTGTTCAAACTTTAACTGTAGTTCACGATACTTTCCGTAGTTTATTGTTGAGTTTTGTAGTAAGTCACTGATTTGATTTGCATCAGCCGGTAACGGTTCCAATGATTCAGATTGTTCTAATAACGGTTCAGGTGCTTGCGGAAAGTTCATAGTAACTGGAACTGTTGTAGAAGCACAGCCTATTAGAAATAGTATGGGTACTAGTGCTAGTAATTTCATTATTCACCTCTCCCGATCATGCCTTCGTTGTAAAGTTCAATTACATCTGGCGAAAGCTCGCATCCTTTTTTATTAATTTGTTCTTTCATTTGTTCTATCAGATACGTTGTTTCTGCTGTATCTTCTTTAACTATTTTAGTTTCTGTAACTATTTTTTCTATTATCTGAACGTTTTCTTCTTGGCTTTTAGCTTCAGCAACAGCAATACGTTGTTCCATCTCAGCTATACGTTCTCTATATTCAAGTTCAACACCTAGTCCACCATTGAAGTATGCACCTAACAGTAATAAGATAAATCCTATCACACGCATCGGTAAGTTATACTTTCTAAAGAAAGGAAGGTGTTTAAATATTTTTCCTGCAAAGAATAATACGATACCTGCTACCAGAATAGCTACAGCCATAAACGATAACCAGCTACTTGGTATTAATTGTAATAACCACATTATGCTATTAATCCTGTTTTATAAACTGTTCTGCCATGCTCTTTCATAGCTGTTAGTGCTAACTTACGATTGTCACCGTTGGCTTTGTATGATACATGTACCCACCCAGAGTCCGGAATGCCTGGAGTGTAAAATTCTAAAATAACTTGATCAAATTCTGTGTTTTTAGTAATCCATTCAGCTATGTCAGCATTAGCAACTCCAGGACATTCAATATCAACAGCTTGTCCTAAACAGTGCTGACTGGTTGGAGAGCCACCTACTTTTTCATTGAGTTCTTCACCTCTGTATCCAGAGTTAATAACAGTAGGACCAAATCTATCTCGCACAGGCTGTACTACTTTTTCAAATAGTGCCTTTGCCGCTTCTAGATGTTCTTCTTTTGGTTCGTTGTCTAGTCCGTGTCTAAGAGCTGTTTGACTTTTTGTAAATTCAGCTAAACTAAAGTTTTTTGACAGTTTCATATTCATTGTCCTCAATTACATTATTATATGCGTATATTTATTTACTTTGAGGCAATACTATATTTTTCTAGCCAAATTTCTGCGGCCGCATGGTGTGCTTCTTCTAAAGGGTGCATACCTGTGCTGATAGGGAAGTTGTTTACCTGGCTCCAAGTTAGGAACGTAGTATATGTTGGAAAGCGTTCAATGGTGTCTCTAATGTCATCTTGCAATGTTGCTATGTATGATGGACAATGATGTGTTACATTTAATAGTAGCTCATCCATGATGTGACTAACAAAAGGAATATTGTTCCTACGTAAGTATTCATGAGTTGAATAAATGTAATTTAAACTTTGCCATTTGTCCTGTAGTTCACTTTGCAAGTGTCTATAATATATATCAGCAAGGGGATGATCTTCTGTACCTGTTGGTCTAACAGTAGTCCAGCGATTATCTGTAATATCGAAAAATTCCCAACGATCGATCCAGGTCCATACTATAACATTTAAACTATCTGGGTCTGCATTGCTAACGACCTTCTGAGCAATATAGTTATTACCTACACCAGGGTGGGCATAACATTTATATTCCATGTCTAACTGATTAGCTATCAATGCTGGCCATGTATGTTGACTGTGTTTAATCTGGTCATCTGACGTATCTGGTAAGTCACTACCATAGACAAAACTACATCCGTATGATTTAAGAGTATTCAGCATATTGTCTTATAAATTTAACAATGTCATTGATATCGTAATTCCAACTGTCAATGGTTAAATGAACATAGTCAGGACGTTCAAACAAGCTGTTAGTATCAGCATAACTAGAGTCTTTAACAGTATCTGTCCAAATAATAAATGTAGGTTTAAACACACGTCTTGTTTCTTCTGTAGGACAAATAAAATCAGCTATAACGTATCTGTCTGATCGCAACACTATATCACATAGTCGTCCCATTCTAGTTGCCTGTTCAACTCTATCTTCTATTGAAAAAGTCAGGTCACGATTAACGTGATGTCTAATCTCATCTGCATTAAACCAAACACATTTAAGTTTGCGTTGTAGTTGTTCGGCAAGAGTTGTTTTACCACTACCAGGTAATCCCATTATAAGTATTTTCATGTTTTGCCTAGCTTGTTTACTACGAAATGTATGTGATCAATATCTGTATCTTTATCTTCAGACGTAGGGCACATTTTACACAGTTTCGTGTGTGGCTTTTCGTAATTATTAGCATACCGTTGTATGGTTTCGTCTGACGCAGTTCTTATATCAATACCTGCATTAAGATATGGTGCCCACTGTGGGTCATCTATTTGATTGTGATCTGATAACATTCTGTCTAACATACCTACAGTTGAACATTTATGTAGCTTACCCTCATAAAATAAAGGACACTGTTGTTGACTGCATACCTCAAACGCTTTTATTGGGTCATTGTTATACGGTCTCATATTGCCGTACTTACCTCTAACGATCCTCATAAATGTTTCTGTCTCGTCAACACGGAAGTCAACAACATGCTTTTTATTAAACCAGTAGCCATTATCTTCTTCTACCCATTTAAATCTATCTAGCACTAATCGTTTTGCTTCTTCAAAGTATTCCGCACCTGGTATGTGACTACTAAATTTAAGATATATCATACCGTATTTTTCCATTGCATCTAAAAACCAGTCTGCGTTCTTAGGAAACAACTGTGCATTTGTTACAACCATAAGTGTAATGTATGGAAACTCTTCTTTAAAGTTTATGACCCAGTCTTTAAACTTGTTGTGTAGGAAAGGTTCCCCACCAATAAATCCATAACATCCTATACGAAATCTGTTGGTTAATACTTTTAAGTCTTCAAAGTGATCGTCCCAAGATACATTACCACCACTCATACCGTAGTCTGAATAATTAGTACAACCTTCACAAGCTAAAGTACAGCCATGAGTTACCATTGTTTCTATGTAAGGTAGTTTGGGTAAGTGTTCTGTTGCTCTAAAGTAAGCATATACATCTCTAAAGTGTTTTTGTGATTTATATTCCATACTGATATTTATTCAGTAATATTCATATGCTTATTAAAATCATTGAGTACTTCATTGATAATTTCTTTACTGCGTTTATTCATTTTGGTATGTAGTTCTTCAACTCTAGTTCTGTTGCTTTCTAGTCTTTTTCTAACACTACACTTAACATGTTGCAATGCTCCTGTTGTGTGTTGATTGACTTTATCTATTGAGCTAACAAACTTACAAAATCTAGCATAAGTTTCAGGCTCTTGATCAAATGAATTGTCAATGATGTCATCAAGCATATCAAATCCTAAATCTTTAAGATATTGATGTGTACCATTCTTTCCTAACAGTAACATAGGTTGTCCTAGTGCTAATGCTCTAATAGTTTTTTCTGAGATGTTAACCATTTTATTGCTTATATCAGTTTCAATAATGATAGTACAGAAACTAGTCAATGACAGTGTTAAATCTGTTGTCCAGGTAGGATCATCGTCATCATCTTCATAAAATTTATGTGTTTTATATTCGCTTAACAATGTGTCGTTAGGTAACTCTAAAAACTTATCCTCGGGCCAGGCTCCTTCTAGGCTAGGCATAAATCTAGGAATAAAGTCTTCATCAGCCCACTTACAATTGGCCTCCCAGGTAGGCTCATGAAACAGTGTGCCAAAGTTGTCATCCTCGCACAAGTAACTAAAGTGACTGTGTTTAAGTAAATCTTGTTTCCAGAACTTTTTATATAATACTTGACGCCACGGATCTCCACGTTTGTTTAAGCATAGGTATTTGTGTGTTACGTCATTAAGACGGTATGTTGGCGTCATAGACTTGTATAAGGGCCAGTACACAGCGTGATATTCAGGAAAGAAGTAATAGTGTATCAGCTCGCTTAGTTCAAACTTATTAACTGATATCACTACAATTAACACACGGTCTTGATACTTATCTGCTATTTGATTAAGTTTATCAACTGCTTTGAGATCATTATCAAATCCTAACACTTGATCGTGGCAATGACTTAACAGGATCCACTTACCTGTACTTGTTTTGATACGTTGTTCTATTGAGTCTATGTTTTGGAAAAAGTCTTGTTCAGGTAAGCTAATGAACTGATCATGTTTGTAGTTTACAATAGGATTGAATAGTGTTAGAAGCTGTAGTTGCATACAACTACTTATAAATTACTTAAGACCAGCTATATTTTTTAATTTCTGAATATCCTGATCATTTTCATAAACAGGTTTAGTTTTTAATCCAGCACGTTCACGTACTTCATTTAAACCAAGTTCTTTATCTAAACGATATGCTTGTGGGCTTGTTGGAACTGTTTTATCAAAGTTTTCTGTAGTAAAATCATATTCGTCTTTACCATGTTTGAAAATCCAATCACTAGGGGTAATATCACACAGTGTAGTCATATCGTCTAGCATTGTCTGTAAGTTTTCACCTAGGTTACTACGTCTTTTCATTTCAACATAAACTAGATATTTGTTAGGTTTAATTTCACCTGGTGAACGATCTGCATCTAACACAAAGTCGTAACCTTTTTCAAACCAGCTAACTAAATCTTTTGCGGCCTGCTCGTCGGTTACATAGAAACTAGCAACTGATACATCATCGTCTTCGCCCATTTTACTAGCAAATTCATCAATGTGTATTGTTGGAGCAATCATGTCTTTAAGACATTTATATTCTAATCCCATTATTCGTCTCTTGTGTATTGTTCTTGATCTAGATCTTGTTCATACGCAGAGTCAAGATCATGTAAATCTATCTCTGATCCTTCTAATTCATATGAACCTTTACGTATATCGTTGATTAAGTATTTTGGCATATCTATTTCAACTAACCAAATACCTTTACTAGCGATTCTAGGCTTTCTAGTTCCGGGTTGATAATCATCTGGATCTTCTACTTTAATTGGAAACTTCATAGTAGTTTTTTTAAATTTTACTTTACATCCAAATGGTAATAGTCTTTTAGCACCTCTTGGATCAGGCATAAGCTCTGCTGGCCACATCCATACACATGTTATAGAGTAGCGACCAATGTTTGGTCCTTCAACTAATTCACCTAATTCCCAATTCTTAAACGCATAGATATCCATTTCATCTAGCACACGTTCATAGTCTAACAGTGTAGCAATAACACCGTCTGACATATAAATGTCTTTTACTGTTTCAGGAACTTTCCAGAAGTCTAATTTTTCGTCGATTGTTTTCATTATGAAAGTATTTATCACAATGTTAAAGTTTGTTTTGATTTTTTATTAACTGAGTAGTTAATGACGTTTTCGTGTTAGCCAAGTATTTAGCAAAATATACCACCGTTGATATGACTACATTAAACTACCAGGCTACCCAGTAAATACTTGTGTCCGAAAGGACATCTTAAAACAATGTCCAGGGGATATATTCATGCACTATTCAAAGGAGATTATATTGTCTAAACCAAAGCGTTCTCATAAACATAACAAACAAAATCAGTTTGAAACAAATAATAACTCGATTAACTTCACACATGAACATAAGAAAAGAAACTTAGAACTCATACCAAAATCAAAAAATCAAGAGAAATACATACTTGATCTATTAGACCCTCGCAAAGAAATTTTAGTAGGGTATGGGCCAGCGGGTACGGGTAAAACCTATCTTGCAATGCAAGCCGCTGTCAAGGCATTCAGAAATCATGAAGTTGAACGTATAGTATTGACTCGACCAGCTGTAGGTGTAGAAGATGAAAAGCACGGCTTTTTACCAGGTACACTTGAACAGAAAATGGCACCATGGGTCAGACCGTTGTTTGATGTTTTAAGAGAATATTATTCAGTACGTGACGTTACTAATATGATGGAGGAACAAATAATTGAGATATCACCACTAGCATTTATGCGTGGTAGAACTTTTAAAAATGCTTGGATTGTAGCAGACGAAATGCAAAATGCTACTCCAGGTCAAATGAAAATGTTATTAACCAGAATAGGAGAAGGTAGTAAAATTGTAATTACGGGCGATGTAGAACAAGCAGATAAATCAGGCAAACATAATGGTCTGTTAGATTTACATCAAAGATTAACTAACACTAACGTGAATGGCATGAGTTTATGTGAGTTTCAAAACAAAGATATTCAAAGACATAAGATTATCGACGATGTTTTAAACTTGTACTCCGAGTCTTAATCAGACTCATTATCGGCGGAAGGGGACTCTGTGTTAGCACTGTCCCCTTTTTTATCCACTGGATATTCTAATTCTATCTCTTTGATAATTTGGGGATATACTCCAGCAAAGTAATCTCTAAACACAAACCAGTTTTTTTCTAAAGGTTGATCTATTCTAGCTTTAACGACTTCTTTTGTTTTAAAGTCTAAGATAATACTAGCCATTCTTTCCTTAACAGCACTTATAGAATTACAAGTTGTTAATTGCTCGTCAAACTGGCCGTTAGCTTTTTCGATGTAGGTTATTACAAAATATCTCATAGTTGTGTTAGTTCACATAAAGTTGCTGACAAGTTAATCTCTGGATCTGCTACCATAGCGTGATTAACCAACCCATTTCTAATTACAATAACTGCGGCGTCACGTTTCTCATCATCTTGACCCCACAGATCTAAATTATCATACATCCAGCGAAACATTTCTTCCATCTCTTCTGGTCTTGCATTTTTGCATAATAGCTGTCTTGCTTCTTTGACTTTACCAGCTTTAAACAAAGTAACTACTTCTAGTTTATACTCTTGACTACCACCTTCATCACCATGAGGTGCATCTAACTCACCTGATGTTGATGCCATTTGACATACATTTAAACATTTACGTAAGTCAGGATATGTTGCTTTGACATAAGTGTCTAAGGTATCTAATTCAAACTTAACATCCTCATCTAACATTACTTTAGCCATACGTGCAGTGAATTCATTTTGATCAATACGTTCTATATGAAAGCCTTGACATCTAGAATGCAGTGCTGGAATAACTCTGTTTGGATAGTTACAAGTTAATATAAATCTTGCAGTGCTAGCATATGTTTCCATAACACCACGCAATGCGGCCTGACCATTTGGACTGATATAGTCTGCCTCATCTAATAATACTATTTTAAAGTCACCAAAGGGCATAGTTTCTACAAAGCCAGATATTTTATCTCTAATAGTATCTACTGAGTTTTCTCTAGATGCATTAATCTCTAGTACGTCATACTCATCTATGCCCAATTGGGTAATCAATATTTTAGCCAGTGTTGTCTTACCTACACCAGGGGCACCACTAAACAACAAGTGCGGAATAGTTTTTTCTTTAATCCAAGTTGCTACTTGCTCTTTTTGTGTTTCATCCCTAAACACATAACCTTCTATGTCATTGGGTCTATATTTTTCAGTCCAAAGTTCTTTCATCTTACGCCTCTTGTGTTATCCATAATGTATTATAGCAAAGTTTTATTTGCATTACAACAACTTTGGTGACCAATCAGTATCACGCAGTATTTCCCAAGTTTCTTTGTAATTCTCAATAGTATACCCAAATCCTAAATCTTTGTCAACTATTATTTGCTTTAATGGGTAATCATTCCCCTCAGGGTGCATAGCATCACCAAAGAAGTGTAAACAGTCATTACTATCAAAGTCTCTCAGTATTTGACTTTTGTTACTGCCCTGTGGAAATAAATCAATGCCTGTTTCGCCTCCTACCTTTGCTTCAATATTGGGGAAACGTTTACAGAAGCTAGTTGCTATCTGATTACGTTCATTATTAACTTGATCAAATTCAACATAGTGTTGGCGTTCTTTTTTGGTAGCACCTCTTCCTACTACTGAAAAGTTACACATACCTGGACGATGTTCAAAATGTATGCCTGTGCGTAAGGGGAATGTACTTTGAGTAAGTTTTTCTGTGAGAAATTCAGTTTCTCTTTCAGGTAACTGCCATTCACTGGTAAATGTATTCTTATCTTGTTCCCAGGTATCACTGCCTGAACAGTTGTATACTCGTTGACTGAGATTATAGACTTTCTCACCTACTTGTTCAATTGTTTTAGCTCTGTCACTGCCTGTGACTAGGTATACTGCGTTTTGTTTTTGGAATTCAACAAACCACTTTTGGAATGCAGGATCCATCTCACACCTACTGGGTGTTAAGGTTCCGTCTACATCAAAAATAAATCTGTTAATTGTTCTAGCTCTTTGCCGCAACACCAGCAAGACCCATTGTTTCATCTAATGGTAATTCGTCTGCTACTAATAATACTTCATCTAAATCAACACGGCGGATAATCATTTCTTCACCGTTTACTTCTACTGTACTACCTCTAGTCCAACGACCATGTGATACACAGATCCATTGTCCAGGTTTAAAGCGTGTTTGTTTTGGACCAACAACATATACTTGACCCCATCTAGGTCTAATACCCTCAGACTTATAATTGTCGTCAACTAATAAAATACCACTTGCTAGTGTTCTATCTTTAAACTCCATATCACGAACAATAACTTCATCATGTTTTGCTCGTATACTTTTAATCTGATTTGCGTCACCGTAAGCCATTATATACGCTTCACTCCTTCTTTTGCTTGTTCTTGTTGTCTTGCTGTTTTTTCTTCTTGTTGTTCTACTGAACGTGCTTTAGCAATCGCACCAGCTAGTCCACTTGCTTTCTTTGCAGGTGCTGGTGTAGTTTTTGCTACAGGTTCCTCAACAACTTTAGGTTCTACTGCTTCTACTTTTTCTTTTGGTTGAACTTTTGGTTGCATCAGTGCCGCTTCTTGTGCTTGTTTCGCACTAGTGTATACAGGTTCATCTTTTGCAAGACTTTCTTGCTTGTGTACTTGTGCATACTGTGCCTGCATTTGTTCGTTACGACCTTTAATAACTTTTCCTTGGCTATTAATCTTGTCACCACGTGCATTTACACCCATGTTACCTACAGCACGAGTATTTTCGTTTTGTAATAGCAAACTACCAATGTCTAATTGTTGACCTTTTGCTGTTCTATAAGTTTTTGACATACTTTTGTTTCCTATGTTTTTATATACGTACTTATCTTAGAAATTCATTGATATCTAATTTATAATACATACTATTGACTCTATGTACTCCAATTAGATATAAAACGTAGCTAGCGACGCTACTGCCACGTCCTACCCCCCATATTACCTTGTTTTCTTGCATTGTATCTACTAAGTATTTCAAATACTTTAATAAATCAAATAGCCCACGCTCTTGATACAACAGTAGTTCTTCTCCTACACGCTGAAGTTCAAAATCTTCTTTACAATGATCTAACAACCATTGTGCTATATCCAAGTCTTGATATTCCTTAGGCATATTCCATTGACTTTGACATACCTGATCAAATGTTCCAACATCAGCGTCAATTGGCGTATACTTTATAAACTCATGTACACTGTCCACTAGTTCTTCTACTTGACTAAGATCAATGTCTTTTACCAATGCCTGTTTGAACTGTCTCTCAGGATCAGTCATGAGGATATCAATAATATCATCCTCTTCGAGTACTACTTGACCTAATTTATCCTTTATCATCGTGTTTAAAGTCTACTTCTACAATGTTGTCTTTTTCTTCGTCGCTGTCAGCGTCAGCGTCAACCCAATGCAAGTTTACATCATGCCAACTTGGTAGTTGTTTCATACGCAGTGTACCGTCTTTGTCTTTAAGAATATCTTGGTTAAACCAATCAACTCCTGCTGAATTCCACCATTCATCTTTTGTGAACGGACCATAGTCATCTGTGTCATCATATATAAAACGTACACCATTGCCAAGTTGTGATGTCATTTGTATGTCTAGTATTACAATTTTACTTTCACATATAGCATTTAATTTTGAGTATAACAACATAGCTACGGTTTGATCAGTTGGCTCTGCAGGTAGTGAAACTACATTAAGACCTGCACCCCAAAATTCTTGCATTTTTTCTTCATTGTCTCTATGGATCAATACTGAATTTGTTAATATGTTTTCAGTCCACCATCTACATCTTTCTATAGCAATGGAAGTGTCTTCTGCTTCTAATGTATTAGTTACTAAAGTAACATTAGCTAAAAAGCTATTTACTTGAAACTGTTTATTGTACCATATACATGCTGAAAAGTTTAAATCTAAGTTTAATCTAACGTTCATTATTTTCCAATGTCAATTTTGTCTGCATACTTGTTACCATCGCCTTGAGGCATAACCTCATTCATCTTAGTTCGATACGCTTCTTGATAACTACCTAGTACTAGATTAATTTGATTAACTAGACTTTGGTTACCTGATGTATATGCAAACGCCAGTTTCTTATTAAGATCACTTATTTTACTTTGTATTTCTTCTAATGTCAAGCCTTTTATGTCATCAAGCAGTGGGTGTTCCATTTATAGGTCTCCGTCTTTTCTGTTTTCTGAATAGTGTACATCAAACTCTCCGTCTGGATAACGGCTTTCTAACTTATTAACATTTTCTAGTATAACATCATTTGGATCTAAGTTCAATGCTCTACAAGCATTTACCCAATACCACATAATATCACCTAGTTCACGTTTCATATGAAATATAGTATCCTCATCGCAGGGTTTGCCTTGGAACACTATCTTCTTTGGTAACTCTGCAAACTCGCCTGTTTCTGCGGCCAATCCAATAGCGGCTGTCATTAATAATGATATGTTAACATTATCTATAGTTGCTAGCTTGTCTACCATGGCACTTAGGTTATTGCTTTCGTCACTAGTTACCCTGTTTACAAAGTCTGTGTATTTGTTTAAATCAATTTGTTTAGTCATAAAAAAACTCCTGTTGCTAGTATTATATAGCATTCAGGAGTTCTATGTCAAATATTTTGGTATTAACTAAGTTTTACCCAACCTGCGTTAATATATGCTGAAACTTCTTGCTGTCCAGTTGAGTGTGGGTTCCAACCTGAACCATCACTAACAACTACCATACCATTTGCTGGTGTACTTGGTGCCGCTGATAATACTGGTAATTGAGCAAAGTCTGTAAGTGTAACACTTGGTGCTGTTACTGCATTAGTAAACGTTGCACGTGGACGACTTAATTCATTAACATGAATAACTGTACCGCCATCACTTGTAGTAAATTCAAATATATAAGTACCGGTTGCCGCAAAAGTAATAACATTAGTGTCGTAACCTTGAATACCTGTAGTGCCCAATGATACTGCACTTGGTAATGTTAGCGTATGTAAAACATTGGCAACAGTAATTGCTAAACGTAGTTTACCATGATTTGTTGTTGCTGGTAAATTACTAAATGCAATACTAACTGGATCTGATGTTGTTAGTGTATGATAATGACCTGATGCGTAATTTAATGTTTGGCTACCTGCTACTGTACCAATTACATTAACAGTTTCTCTAAAGTCTTGTACTTTAGCCGCCTTAAGAACAGCACCGTTAAGATCATTGTTTACACTAGCATCGCCTGTTAGTGCTGATTTAACTAATACTTTTGACTGTAGATCATTTATCTCTGTCTCTGCAGATGAAAAGTTAGTTTTAATATTCGTAAAGTTATCACGAAAGCCTTGTGAATCGTTGTCTTGACCAGCTACAGGGTATGCAGTGTCAATGTTATTTGGGTTTATGTTTGAGCTCATAATTTAATGTAGTCCTGGTTTCCAATTATCGTATGTTGTGGATATAATACATATTTATCATACCTATCATCATTAACGATTGTATCTTTATTACTTATGAATCTAACACTGCCACCATCAAATAATGTTTGGCTAAGAGTTACTTCAAAGCTCACTGGTAGCCAGCTAACGTAAAGTAAACCTGCACCTGGAGCTAGAGGTACAAATAAGTTCGCTGATCCGTACTTGGTTCCTTCTAGTACTTCAACGTAATCATTTGTATCTGATTGTGTTTCTAATGTTAGAGTAATAATTTCTGTAATAGGATTAACAGCAATAGACCAAACTGCCATACGTTGGTTATTTACTGTTGAATCATCTCTTGTTTGTTCAACGCCTGGGATTAGTTCTGAAGTATCTTCAGCGTCTCTATTATATTTTGTAAATGCTTCGTCGTTGGTTAATCCGTCAAAGCCTTCTTGTTTTGCAAAGATTAGTTTCTTTTTATCTAATTGAATAGCTGTAGTCTGTCCGTCAATACCACCTAACGCCGCAACATAATCTACTGTTCTATTATGGATTTGTGAGAATCCTAATTCTGTTGCCAGATTAACTGTTGACAACAGTGTCAAGTCTCTTGATTTAATATACTTGTTGAACGTTGTTTCTCTTCCGGTTGTCCACTTATTATTAGTAGTATTCCAATACTGTAAATGTGATTTATCAACAGTATAACGATCTGTTTCAAAGTCAATTGAATTAATTTTCTTAGTGTAAATGTTTTCTACATTATATTTTAATTCTTCGCCTTTACCTGGTTTAGCATAAGCAATAACCCAAGCTGGTGTAAATCCTAATACACGACCATCTGTTTGTTTTGATTTCATCCATTCAGGCAACACTTCACCAAATTGACCTAGTCTATCAATAATACGGTGTCTCATATTATCCAATGAGTTTGGATATACATAATCTAAGTGACTTAGATCTTCAATCTCAGTTCTATAATCATAGTATTCAGTTTCATCAGATGATGTATGTGTGCTATCAGCTAATATCGTTGTGCTGTCTGTTGTAACTTTAATTAATGTTCCAGATGTTCCTTTATCTGCTGTTAGTAAGATACTGTCTGCAAAAACTTCATCACTATCTGCTGATTTTTTAAGTACTACTTCAACACCAGCGTCTGCTGTTACATCTGATCTATCTGATGTTACTGTGGTTGCACTTGCTGTTTTACTAAAGTCAATTACACTTTCAGGAAGAAAGTCTTCAAAGAAAGGCGTGCGAGCAACTTGTAATGATACTGATTCTTCTTTGTTCTTAAGTTTTTGTTGCACTTCAGAGTAAACAACTTCGTATATAACATTACCGTCTATATCCAATGCCTGTGCAGTTTTGATATCACCTAATACCAATGACTTACGATAGTGATTAAGTTTCATTGCTTCAACGTATTCTTCTAAACTCTGTGTCTTGATACCGTATGCGTGGTTGTATCTAATTTCTTTAGCAATGCCAAAATTTGGATCATCTGCTCTGTAAATTAATTCTTCTTCAAATATGTCTTTGTTATCTAATAATTCTTTCGTTATATCTCTATCAATCTGCTCTGGAGTTGCCGCCATATAAACTGTTTCATATGGATGTAAGTATTCTAAATCAACATATATTTCGAATGTTTTAAATACTGATATTTTTGCTGAATCATTAAATGCTTCAACAGTAAATGTGTATGTCCTATCCCACACTGTAGGAGCAACTATTAATCTTGTAGTAATTTGTTCATCAAATGTTGTTGAACCACCGTCAAGCATAAAGCCTTGGAAACTTGTTTGTCCAGTGATATTACCACTAGGTTGTAATTCTAATCCTTGTGGCAAACTTGAATCACTGCCTGATTTTAATCTATACTGTAATGCGGCTCCTGAACTAGCAACGGCCTCAACATATAAGTGGCTGATATCACCATTGTTCATGTTAGCCAATCTTGTATTTGTACTTGTAGTATCTACGTCTTTATTGGTCCATGTAATATCAGTATCTATAGCACCAATAATTCTTAGATCAAAGAACTTAATTTCTGATATTACTGATGGCTTATTTTTCTTTTTAACTTGTACACCAAATGTGTAAGTGGTATCAGTTAGTCCAACATCTGGAATATATCCGTATAAGAAACCAGTGTCAATATCTAAATTGAGTCCTGGAGGTAAACTAGTTTCAGCACGATCAAATCCAATGCCTGTAGCATCAAATCCAATGCCTGTAGCATCAAATGCCGCGGCATCACCTGTAGTAAGGGCAAACTCCAATGGGTCGCCATCTACATCAATTGCTGTAAATTGATATGCAAAATAGTTATCGTGTCTAACAGTTCCTAGATCGCTTTGTTTTGTTGTCAAGTATGGTACACGACTAGTATCGATGTCTACTGTGATATCCATACTGTCTGCTGTAATACTATCTGAGTCTACAGAAATATCATCTTTTGAGTAAACAAAGATATTAAATGTTTGGATAGCAACATTTACTCCGTCACTAAGTTCTACAGTAAATTCATAATTTTGGCTAGATGATTTTGTAGCATGATCAAATTGGTATTGGTCATAGTTTGACCCATCAGCATCATATCCTACTAGAGCCGAGGCAGGCAAATTTTCAGCTGGTAGTATAATACCGCTTAGTAAACCATCTTTGGTTAAAGTTACTCCTGGTGGTAGCGTACCATTCAATACTGTAAATACGTGGTCATTGCCTGGATCAGGGTCTTCAAATTCAAATTGATATTCTATATAGTCGCCGTCATAGGCATTTGTTACATCACTTGGTTGTGTTGTCCAAACTGGAACATCTGAGCCTGCTACTGTGATTTCAAAAGTTCTATCAGCAAGTCTGTCTACTACTTCAATTGTACCGCCGGTTAGTGGATCTACTTCATCATGTGCTGTAAATACTCTAACAGTAAACTTTGATTTAACGTTTTCAGCAACTTCTAAAGGAACACCTTGCAAACTTGTAATTGCTTTTGGCACACCTTCAATAATTCCGTTTCTACGACATTGCACACCCTCAGGTAATTCACCTGCTATCATAATGTAGTAGAGATATTTTGAAGTGTTAGTTATATCGTCGTGAGCAAACAAGGTAAGTTGATAAAACTCGCCTTCTTGTATTGTTCCGAGATCACCCGCCGGAGTGTCCCATATTGGTTTGCCTGTAACTACACTTGTCATACAACTATTTATCAACTTACAGCCAATAAAAAACCCACTACAAAGTGGGTTTGTTATAAATCTAGTGTTAAACTATTCTTTAGTCCAAACTTGATATGCACCGTAAGCAATAGCCGCATATGCCGCAATACCTACTAATGGTGTGAATACGATAGCAACAACGCCCATAGCAATTAATGCCACACCGTTTTTACTTGATCGTTCTTTCCATCTTTTCTTTAACCAGTCCATTGTAAATCTCCTGTCTAATATAGTCGTTGACTTATTACGTTCCAGTCAATGACTTTCCAAATATTATCAAAATATTTAGATTTATCTGCTTGATAATCTAATGCCCAAGCATGTTCCCACCAGTCTATTAATATTATTATACGGTCGGAGTTCCCTGATATTTCATGGTTCTTGATAGTCTCTATGTCACCGTTGTTATTAACGAATATCCAGCCCGAACCTTGTATCTTCATGGCTTCCTCTTTCATCTTCATCTTGAGGTCTTCGTAAGAACCAAACTTACGGTCTATAAATTCTTGTATCTGCCCTGTAGGTCTATTTGCACCTTGAGGTTTTTTAAATTGCGGAAAGTAAATTGCGTGTAGAGTATGCCCATCGTGGTTAAACTTCTCATCACCTTGACCAGCATTGTATCTTTTACTGTATCCTTTGGCTAGTTTGCCAAAGTGATAATCAATAGTTTCTTTTGAAAACACTGGATTTAGTTCATCTGCTTTATAGTTGAGAGTTGGTGCTACAAGTTTTTCTTTCTTTTCTTCAAGTAAGGCTATATATTTTCGCATAGCATTATTTATCTTACTTGTGTCTATGAACTATACGACCTTTGGTTAAATCATATGGTGACATTTCTACTTCTACTTTATCACCTAATAATACTTTGATTTTAAATTGTCGCATCTTGCCAGCCAGATAGGCTATAATTTCTCGGTCCACATCATCGATCTTAACGCGGAATCTAGTTTGAGGTAGCACATCTACTACCTCTCCCATAACTGTAATTACGTCTTCTTTTTTTGCCATTTACATATTGTTCTTTTTATCTTGAATCTCAGCACGTCTTGCCTTAGCAAGTTTACCAAGTTCGCCTAAAGCTTTACGAGCTCTTGCGGCCGCGGCTTTAACACCTTTACCGTCAAACGTTTCTGCTTCTGCTACGTATGTTTCAACTTGTTCTAAAATTTGTTCATGAATTGTTGCCATTGTGTATTTCTCCTATTAGTGCAGTATTGGCGGAATCTCATCTGGACTATCGCCTTCTTCAATGTTAGTAAGTTCAAGTTCACCATTTTCAGTTACTGATAAGATGACCTGTTCCCATCTCTTGGCTTCTTCCTCTTCTGTTCCTAATAGTCGCATTACATTACTAGCAGGTACTTCTTCAATGCCATAAGATTTAAGTACAAGGACTATATCTAACATCATCTGTGTTACTGCTTCGCTTATTCCTTCAATGTTGTCAGTATAGTCGCTCATGTACTTTATTTAACCTTATTCGCTTACTTCAGCAGTTTTTTCAGTTGCAATAGCTACAACTTCTTCTGGAGTAATATCAATAGTTGGCCTTGATGCAATTTCATCTAATGAAATTTTAACAGTTTTCTTAATAACATGATATTCATCAAGTTTCATATTAACTGCTGTTTGTGCATCTGGCACAAGTTTATCAAACAGTGAGTCCTGGTCAGCTAACCACTCAGTGGCCTGCTGTTTAGTCATACCTTCTGGTAACTCAAACAGTTCAATGTCTGTGTGTCCACCTTTGTGTAACATTTTAAATCTAGTTACTAAATCATTTGCCCAACGAACTTTAGTTGTGCCATTTAAGTTACTAGTTCCTACTACTGTAAAAAGTTTATCTGTCATGATTATTTCCTCTTCCTTAGTTTAAATTAAGCTTCTACAAATCCACTCACAGTTGCATTACTAGTAGCAACATCTGGGTGTCGTGATTCAGCAAGCATTCTTGCCTGCATTACATTAGGTGCCTCAATAGTTGAATATGTTGAACTACCACTATCTGACACATATGTATATTTGAAAGTTTTCATTGTCATTCTCCGTAGTTTAAATTATAAAATTGAATTTTTCTTAGTTTCTAAACAACCAAACACGATCCAAGCTATAAGACCAATGTAAGGAATAAAACAAGCTATAATCCAAAGAACATTATTACCTGTGTCTCTGATACGTGCTACTAATGTAGCTAGTTGAACTATAACCATTGCTAGCATTGCAATAACAATCAACCAGACTGCACCTGGTGAGTTTGCCATCATTGAAAGTAGCATAATTTGTAATACTGCGGTGATTAACTGAACTGTCCAAAACTCACCTCGGTTTGCTACTCTTGTAAAATCAAATAACTGTTTCATTCAACATCTCCTTTTTAAAGTTAGTTACATTATACCGTAATTGGATTTTATGGTCAACCAATATTTTCAAACAATTCAAACTGCACAGGTCTCCCGTACTCTGTTATCATGCTTACTAACGGATCTCGGATCCGTGTTTCTATCAAATATGGATCGTCATAATAGTCATAAAAGTCACCACCGTCAGTGTCATCAATATCACCACTGTTAACTTTGTCCCAAGCGTCATTCTCAGTTTCTGCCGTGACATATTCGTATTCAGTATAAATTACTCTACGTTCAAATGTATACTCGTTAGCCATTAAAAAATATTAACTCCTTTTAAACTCAAGTATACCGCAGACAGATATAGTCCTAGTATAGTTCCAGTTGATATTAATACTATAAGATAACCCACAGTGCCGTTTTTATCAAGTATTTCTTCTGTGCTTTTTTTACAAGTATCCATTAGCTATTGTCTTGGTTATTCAAATATTGATTAAATTGATCTTTAGTGCATGTTTCAAAATCTTTAACAGTCTGTAGTAATCCTTTTCTTACATTTGCATCGTCGACCATATTAATTTTTGATCTGATATTAGTTAAAAATGACGCTAAATTCATTATCTTCTCCTAGTTATGCCACTTAATCTCTATTAGTCTGCCCTCGAGCCAGCATTGGCCATAAAACCATATGTTCTTAATACTTGAGCATATGCACGAGCACCTTCTTCTTTAACATCCATTGATTGCCCATGATAGTTACCAGGTGACCATAGTTGCATAGTTTTAGGTTCCCATGATTTTTTGAAGCCCATTTTTGTAAGTGCCTTGGCTTCTCTCGAATTAGTTCTTTCAACACTTACGTCTACCCAGGCAAAACCACAGTATGCTTGTTCACCGTGTTCTGCTAAAAATTTTGATTGAGCTGAGTTAGCCGCTAGTTCTGCTTCACGACCTACTTTAACAGTAGTCTCATCGTCGTAGCATACAATTTCTCTTGCTAGATCCATTATGCCGCTCCTTGAAAAGTTGCCATTTGATATTCCCATATACCTGGAATAAGAACTGCTTTTTCTGTTGATACTTTCCAGTTGTTTGGTACACCTGCTTGTTTTTTCAACTTGGCCATTGCTTCTTCAATGTCCTGTGCTGAAATCATATAAACTGTTTTACCTTTGATTAAAGCGTACTCAGCACCATCACCTGGTTGTGCAAATACTTTTCTATTCATTTTTGAAATATCCATTACGCTACCTCCATAACTTCAATAACATTTTTTTGAAATTGTGACACAGGAATATCTGTTTCTGTTTCTCTCTCATTTGAAAAGAAACTATCCATATGACAATCAACATTTTCGTAGCTAACGTTAACAGCAGTACCCCAATCAGGATGATCACACCAACCATTATATGTAGCAACAGTTTCAACTTGATCACTTATATTATGATCCCATGCTTTGATTAAAACTTTAGTGCCAGCTTCTAATGCATCA
>Ga0233399_1000120_pt1 | contig 34267 bp, 52 predicted proteins | sample 43DmetaG_FD_182698 | JGI IMG/M metagenome (GOLD analysis project Ga0233399, IMG submission 182698) | Seawater microbial communities from Monterey Bay, California, United States - 43D | ecosystem: Environmental > Aquatic > Marine > Coastal | place: USA: California | collected 2016-11-08 | reverse complement strand
TTGTCTATTATTGTCCAACTTCCAGTATTATTTGTTTTCTTAGTCATAACAAAAGCAGGTCTAAACCCTGTTACAATACTATTACTTGCTCCAGTTCCTGTGTAAGAACCTATTTTGGACATTCCCTCTACGCTGTGGAAGCAGTAGGCGATATATTGATTTGATGTTCCATTTTGAACTAAAGTACTGTCTCCTAAATTAAATATTGTATTTGTTGGTGGTGTTGTTGTAAAGCAAGTCGTGTTTGATGCTTGTGCAACAGATTCGTTCAATCTCAATATATACCCTGATGTTAAATCTTTATGATATACTGCCCAAGGTCTTGCCTCATCTAACTCTTTAACAATTATCATTTCTGGTGCAGAAGAAAGTCCGTGTCCTACTGTATGCGTACTTCTTGTTCCTGAATACCTAACAATACTAAACCCTGCATCTTGATTTGCCGAAACAGTTACTGCCCCATCTATATCTCCATCTGTATTATTGTCTGCGGAAACAGTTCCTCCTGCTTTCCAGTTCCAAGCTACCCATTTATTTCCTGTTTGATTATTACCTACCCAATTACCTAAAGTAAATCCATCATCATCAAAAGAAGTTAAAGTATTACTTATATATCCACTCTGATAATTTTCTTCTGAAACTAATATATCACCAACACCTCTAACCGAATCATATATGCAGGAATTTCTTTGTACTGACCCACTTCTCCATTTAGTGTAAACTAAATCTGGCTTAAAATCTAAAGAAGAAATTTCATTAGTACCACTATTACCATCATATAAAGCTACCTCAAAATGGTCTGTAGGTACAATAGTAGGTTGGCAATAAACCTCGTTGTAAAGTGTAGTTACTTCGTCTGATGTTATTGCTCTGTCGAATATTCTTACTTGGTCTATTTTTCCTAAAAAAGGTCTAACTAATGAACCTAAATTATCTTCTTGCCCACCAAAAACATTAAAATCATATCGTGATGCTCCTGAACCATTTTTAAAAGTACCATCCCAAGAAGCTGATAATATTTCAACAGAACCATTTAAATAAGCAATAATTCCATTAGTAGAATCCCCTGTTAAAATAATATGATGCCAAGCATTTTCAGTTATTGTTGTAGTTCCTGTGTTTTCTATATATGTTGATGAGGAACTTGTTACTCTGTATCTTAAAAACTCATTTGCAGGTATTTCAATCCAAATATAAAGACCATCAAATAAAGTTATCATTCTTCTTTCTGTAGAACCTAAACTTCCTGAATTTGCAAAAAACCAAAAAGAAACAGAAAAAGCACCATTTGAATCTATACTATTTGTCGTGCTATTTGGCAAAGTAATCTTACTACTACTTCCATTAAACTGCGCTGCATTACCAAACTTACCTGCTACGTTGAAATTAACATTAGTAGCAGTCCCATCATAAGAACCTGTTTGGTCTGTAGCATCTGACATTTTATAATATGCTACACAAGAAGTATCTCCTAATATTTGAACTGTATCTGTTGTACAGGCTGCTCCTGTCGCAGTATTAATAATTCTTTTGCCTAACATATCTTAAATTAAATTATACTAAATCTTCACTTGGGTAATACGCAAACGTATATCTTAAAACGCTCTCTACAGTTTCTAGTGCATCAATAGCATCTACAAATCCGTTAGCCTTTGTAATGATATCCGCTCTTTCGGTAGCAATATCTGTAGGGATTTCAATATCTCTTTCTGACTTTCTAATTACATACCAGTCAGTTGGCTTTAATAACCTTCCCGCTTCTTCGTTTACCTCTTTCTTTTTACCTGACTTTAGTTCGTCAATCTTATAAGTGTTTTCAGTAGTTACGTCATAAGTTGGTTCTCCATCACTATCCAATACCGCTTCTCCATCTTCGTCTACAATAGGCGTGTGTACGTCATAAGTAGAAGCAAAGTCAATGTCTACTACTGGGTAGGTAAATACTTCGTTTTCGCTATCAAACTCAATAGAACCTAACCTTTGGCTTATACTATCATAAGAAGGTTTAACTACATCATAAAAACCAAAAGAAGCGTGGTTAGCTTTTCTAAAGTTTAAGTGTACACCGTTGTCATCTTCCCAAACATTTGGCAATCTTCTATAAGTTCTAATTGTTCCGTTAAAATCTTTTGCTTTCATTTTATTGTGCTTTTGAAATTGACATCCAGTAATCTCCACTAGCTACTGCGACTATTTGAATAAGGTTTGAAACAGAACCGTCATACGTTCCTGCTACTGTTTTTGTCCCCGCTGGGAAAGTAGGTACAAATGCTCCTGTTAAGATAAAGTCTTTTACCATTCCAACTCCTACATTTGAATAAGTAAAAGTTGTGTCAGCAGTCATAGTCTTAGTAAATATTTGTGCTGCACTAAAATCTAATGCTGTTGTTACAGCTGAACTTGTTGTAAATTCTGCCCCTAGTTTATCAAAATCTATACCATCTGTTGCAACGCTTACCGTCACATCTCCAGTCGCTTGATCTACTGAGATGCCTGTGCCTGCGATAATACTTCCCACATCACCAGCATCGTCTGTGTATAGTTCTGTAAAGTTATCATTGACCTTGTCAAATGCCGTTCTTAGAGGATCCCCAGTCCCGTCGTTCGCGGTTGTCCCTATATTAATTACCTGTTTAGCCATTATTTATTTTTTAAAATTCTGTTGCGTCTGCTTTAATTGTTGTACTGTCTGCCTTAATTGTTAAGGTATCTACGGTTATAGATGAACCACCTGCATTTGTAGGGTATATTGCCCCCCAGCCATTCGCTTCATTTGCATTACCAAACCAACTTAATGGATATATTGATCCGTACCCCATATATATATAATTACTTTTTTAGGTTTTTGTTATAAACTCTTCTAAAAAAGGTTTTTAACTTTACTACGTTTTCTGCCTTTGGCTTATATGTTTTTTTTAGAGAACCCATCCTGCGAAATTTGCGTCTTTATCTGGATATACATCATCATTATTATTTGTGTAATATTCAGGAAATTTACTACTTGCATTGAAGCTCATATAATTAATAAACCTGTCAGTATAATATTGTGCGGTTTTACGTTCTTTTTCTACTAAGAAATCAACTTCATCTTTAGTTACTGAGTCAGCGTTTTCACTTGTATTTTTATATACGCCTTTGTTTGCTATTGTGTAAGCGCTAAACGGTAAGAACTCTACCATTGCCCAATGAATCAACATTGGCTTAACGTGATCTGTAACTAAACTTAAATAATCACCAGTTAATGTATCAGCTACAATATCAGCGCTAATTTTATTGTACAGGTCTGTTCCTAAAAAGTTCTGAATATGTATATCCTGAGCGATTTTAATATACTGTATAAACTTGTCAGTATCAACCCCACCACTAACCGAAGTGAACTTTACTAAATCTTTTCTCGTTACGAATAAAGCTTGAGCCATATCTATCTTGGTGTTTTAAAGTTTTTAGGTTTTATAAAGCCTCTATTTTTCATATCCCTTGGCCTTTTAGCAACTTTAGAATCGTTTACCTCTGGCGTGAAACCTTCTTTTTTAGCTTTATTTACACTAATTTCAGCGTTAGGGTTTGTAGCATCAGGGTTGACACCTTTAGCCATATAAGTCTTCCTCTTCCAAAAATGTCTGCACGAACCTCCGCCTTTGTAAAGCCAGATGTCATAAGTTGATGAACCATCCGGACCCCAGCCTGCATTGACTGGCATTTTGCTCATCTGCATTATATCTTCTTTACGGTATATTTTTTTAGAAGATACCATTAGCTTACAGAACTCTCTACTGTTTTCTGATGCTGTTAAAGGCGCATATTGATAACGCACTTTAAATTTCATATCATCTGCTTCGCCATCTTGTTTGCTTGAAGCGTTTGGCCTTGCTGACCCTGTAGAAGCTAAACCAATCATTTTATCAAGTGCATCTTCTTGGTCATAGTCTACTTCACGTTCATCAACTAGTTCCCAATTTTCTAAATCTTCATCTTCACCAAATTCTTCTAATAAATCAAACACCTTTTCATTTGTGTGAGGCTTTTCTTCTGCTAACTTAACACCTGTTTCTTCTTCACGTGCTTCATCTGTCAATGCGTTATCCGTTTCAATAAACGCTAAAGGTTGCAATGTTTTAAAATATAGTTTTAATGATATACCGTTTAAAGCTAAAATATCACCTATAGAGTCCGTTAATAATTCCTGGTATGGTTTTATAGTAATATTATCAAAAAGTAGAGCAGCGGTCTTTATTTCATCAGCATTTGAGCCGAGGCCATTGTTTTCAGTTCTGATACCTAAAAGTAAAGGGCTGGTTACCCTGTGGCCAACGATTAATTTATTAGAACATTCGTTAGAAAGATATTCATAATGGGTTGGCGCATCGCTTAAGGGTAAGTCATCAACTGTGGTTTTGCTTTCTGCATTGTTGTTAAAAGCTATAATAACTTTTTCGCCTTTTGAACCTGTAAGCTTTTTTAATACATCATTCTTAATTTGATGCTGCTGTTCTTCATTTGGTACACCGTTGTTAAAGTTCACAACTTTTGAACCGCTGAATCCGTTTTGTACATCATTGATTAAATAATCTGCTATCTCACTTTCGAGCTCAGCGTATGCAAGAGACCCCTGATAATCTACTGGACAATAATAATCGTATCCGCTTACATATTTTTTAACGATTTTAATTTCTGGTTCAGTACCATTACCAAAACCGAAAGCCTTAATTCTTTCTGGCTTTTCATTGGGTTTTATTTTAGCCCAATTAGGGTGATAATAATATGCTTCAATATTGCCATCATCATTCATTTTTTCTGCTCTTAAAGTCTGGCGTGGAAAGTGTTCGGCCGCCATAACTTGGCCTTTTTGATAGACTATTTGAAAGCAAGCTTCGCCCAGTAGTTTTAAATCTAGTGTTATTTTGCGTAAACAATGATCACTGAATATTGACTTCATCGCAGCGTATTCATCAGGCTTTGAGCTGCTATCTAAAGCGTCAAGCCCTTTACCGTATATCATATTCGCAATAGCGCTAATGATAGCGTGATTTGTGGTTGAATTAGTGTACAAGTTTATAAGATAACTATAATAGTCATTGTTATCTCCATAGTTAACCCATTCTTTTCTCTTATCTTCCACAACTTTTGGTCTATTATAAGACGCTAGGTTTACGATATGTAAATTAGGTTCGCTCATATTGTTATAAATTCATTTTCAGTATTATTTGCAATATATTCGCCTTCATTAATTGTGTAGGCTGTTAAATCAGTTTGGTTTGTACAATATATTTTATCTTTAAATATAATACTTGTACCTGACAATATTGTAATGATATAGTAAATTCCTTGTTTTAAGTTAGAGAAAGTGCCTGAATAGGTGTTATAATATTTATCTTCAACGATTGATGTTGTCACTTGACTATATATATTCTTGTTTTGTGTTTCATCAACTATGTTTACTGTATAACTTCCACCGCTAACCCATTGTCTAGGAATAAATTTTAAAGTTTGCGCTGAGCCGCTTTCTTGTAGTATTACCATATATATATAATAAAAAAAAAGGTTTTTTGTTAAAATACAAGTATAAAAAAAGGGCTGCATATAGCAACCCTAATTCATCAAATGAAACTCGGTTTAAGAGTTTGTTCCTACTACTATTGTCGCAGTTGCTGAACTCATCCCTGCAAATGGGTCAGCAGAAGTTGCACCACTAACAAAATTTGCTGGTAATGTTTCTTGAGCGTTCATAGTTAAAGTATATCCTGAAAGATCTGCCATAGCAGCTCCAGTCACAATAGTCCCACCGTTTACGTCTGCTCCGTGAGCCGCTCCCATCAACATAACATTACCGTTATAATCCTCTACGAAAACGTGAGGGCGTCCATAAGCTAAGAGCTTTATCTCTTTGTTATCTTCTTTAGTAAGTTTTTTTAATGTAAGGCTCAAAGTTTGGTCAAAAAAGGTAGTTCCATTTTCTCTTGAAGCGGTTATAGTTTGTTCAAAACTACTGTTTCCCTTCAATTCATATTTATAAGCTGAGAAAGTACCTGCAAGGTCAGTAACCTCGTCATCTGTGTAAGTAATAGTTCCAAGATCTCCAAAGTCTACTAGATAGACATTTTTTAATCCTCCGACTACGTCTTTACAGGGTTCTTTCCGGCCTCTCGTTATATCGCACGCCATAGAATTTGTATTAAAAAAAAGGGCGGGTAGAAAAGTTACCGCCCACCCCTTTTAAGTTAGTTAATTATTTTTTAGATACCGTATGATACGATCTCATCTTCAATCCCGTACTGTACACCAGCGCTGAATCTCATAACCACTCGTACGTTCTGAGAACCGTCGATGTCAGCCATATCAATTACTTTTACTTCGTTCTGATCTGATAAGAGGCCAGTTCCAAAGTATAGGTTAGATTTCTCTGCTGCGATAGCAGTATTGTCAGCTAATCCATTTGCAACAAATATCTTAACCCCGTCAAATGTCAAACTTCCGTTATTCCACCATTGTGTTCCCATTGCATTTGTACCAGCTGCTCCAAGACCGTTTGATCCGAAACCACCTAGAGCTCTTACATAAGCACGAGCAATATTCTGAGAAACATAAAGGTTCATATCTTCGCTTCCGTAGATAGTTGAAGGAATTACATCAACGATACTACCTAATTGAGCAATTACGTTCGCTGCGTCTACTGTCGTCCCTGCAATTTTACGAGCACCTGTATGAGCCGCATCTGCATCTAATAAAGTTGTTAAACCATTAAATTGACCGCTTGTAGCAGTTGTACCTTCCCAAATAGAAGTTTCAGTTCTTTGCGCCACTTTAGCAGCAACGTGAGAGATTAAGAAATCGCTAAATGATGGAGGAAGTTGGTCGTGTGCGCTAAAGCCCATTGAAGCAGCTTCCCAATCTGATTGGAAATCTTTTTTACAAAGTTGTAAATTAACTTGTTGGAATTCTGGTTGGATAATTCTTTCATCCAAAGTAATTGTTGAAGTAGGGTCAAAATCACAAGACGCATCTTTTACGATATCATCAGTTGAGATTGTTTTAATTACTTCTTTAAACTTGATGTTTGGTTTTACGGTGATCCCACCGTTGTCAATTGTACTTCCACTTAAAAGAGCTGCTGAAATGTATTCGCCAGCTGCTTCTCCTGCATAAGAAGTTGTAATACTTGTTGTAGTCGCCATTTTTTAAAATTTATTTGTTTTGAATATTTGAAATCCTTTGTAACACTTTGTCCGCAGTTGTTAATTGTCTGTTTTGTGCGTATAAGTTTAAAGATTTTTTACTTTTAGCCTCTGGGTTATGCGTAACCTTTTCGACTGGTTCTTCTGCAGATAGCTCTTCTTTTACTACTGCGGTTAATTCTTCTGTGCTTTCTTCTACTGTTTCAGGTTCTGCACTCATTTCTTCTTTTGGGTCAAGCATAGCTCTGATTTCTTCAATCATTTCTTTAACCTCAGCGAGTTCTTGTTTTGTAGCGTAATTCATTTCTTCTTTTTCTTCTTCCGCCGCTTCAACTTCTTCTTCCGCTGGAGCCTCTTCAGCCGCCCCAATACTTGCAATGATGCCTTCTTCTTTAACAACTAGAACCTCACCGTCAACAAGAGTGTATTCACCAACTGGTAAAGCCACTTTCTCATCTTCAGTTACGATAAACACTTCAGAACCTTCTGTAAAGTTTTCACTTTCTATTACAGTTCCATTTTCTAGTTCAGCCTGTGCAAGCTCAACCTTTTGCTCTTCGGATAATTCAACCCCAAGAACTTCTTTTACTTTGTTTAACATATCTGTCGCTTTCATATATATAAATAATAAATTTAATTTTGATTTGTTGTATTTTTAATTCCCTGAAATACATTCAGCACAATCAGAATATAAAGAAGCTGTATTTATATGTATTCCTTCAGAACCCCTTTCTTCAAGTATAGTGTGGCATCCTGTATGACCGTTTTCTAATACTATGTAATATACTGCTCCTACTGTAAGTGTTCCGTGATAGTGTACATTATGTTCGTGCGCATCTGAGCAACCTGCTATCCTATACCCTTGATATGGAGTCGGGTCGTGACTTGTAATGTTTCCTATTCCTTGTGCCTGTAGGCTACCGTCGCAGCATTTAGTAGAATAAGAACCGTCAGGGCATAAGCAAGCTCTATTATTGTTTTGTGGGCTAGGGTATTTACTCATTTTCTAAACTTTTAATTTTAGATTCAGCCCACGTCTTAGCGCTTTTACCGCCCCATAACAGGTAAGAAATATATCCACAGTCTGTTTTTTCTCCTTTTTCGTAGAACTCTTCTGCCCTACTTAGGTAACTAAACATTCTTTTTATAGTTTCAATACTGACTGGTTTACCCTGCGCTAATTGTTGCGCTCTTACTTTTCCAACTTGAGTCGCACACTTGTTATCAACCGCCTCGTTCAATTTAATGCCCCTTTTAGCGTTGTTCTTTACAGAAGTAGGGTAATCAGAGTAAGTTTCCATTTCTGTTCTTATACCTCCTTTAAGTCTTTTGTCTGTTTTTATAATTCCCTTAATCTGCCCTAACAAGTATTCAGCTTCTTGCTCTTCAATTTTACTTAACTCATCTTCTATTGGTTCGTTTGGCCTTTGCATTTTGTCTGCAAAATAGCCCTCTATACTAAAGCCTTTTAATTCGCCATCCTTAACCTGTTTCCAAACGTCATCATTATTTACTTTCATAGACACCATCCAAGTACCAATAGGTACATCAAGCCCATACATTCGGCTCTTATCTTGTTCGCTTTCTACTATCCAGCTTTCTACAGCTGTTAAGCCTTGTAAGGATATTTGGTGTTCTAAAGTGCTGTTATTTTGGTTACCTCTTATGAAAAACAATTCGCTCGCTTTACGAACAGTTGATTTACTAAAGTAAATATAATACTCTTGTTGACCGTTTGTACGATATATTGGTTTGTTTGGTATCAAAGCAGCTCCCATAAGAATACGCTTTTCAGAATCTACTTCTGCTAGTTTAAACTCTTGGTTTTTAAGAGCAATAAAGTCTGATTCGATAGCTGGATTTTCAACTACGCTTATCGCTTCAATCCCAGAAACTTCATCATTTTCGTCTATAAATAATTCTACTATGTCCATATTAATATAATAATTAATTTTACTTTTTGTTAACCTATTGTTGCGCCTTCAATTATATTCCTTTCTAATGATTGTGCGGTTGTTACTTCGTTAGATACAACAAAAGCCTTGACAGGTGTATTGTCTTTTTGATTTATAACGCCTGCTAATTGGCTTTCTGGAGAAGTGCCAACGACATTAAACGCTGGAGCACCTGCACCTCTAGGGCTTGCTACGTTTGGCGCTGATACTGGTGGTCCGATTGATGTTATTGCTTTTACATTTGCCAAACCTGCGGCAACTGCGGCGGCGGCGGCAATACCCCCTAAAGCTGGTCCGACTACTGGTATACCTGCCAATGAAGCATAAGCCGAAGTCGCCCCTTTATACGTTTCTATCGTTGTTTGTGCTATGGCAGCGGCTTTCCCTGCTTTACTTTCTTCCCCTAGTATTGCAGTAAGGTTGCCAAAAGCCTGAGAGGCTAAATCTAATTTTTGTTCAGTAGTTAGTTTTTCAATCTTAACATCATCATCAGCTTTTTTAGCTAATAAGCCTTTTAGCTTGCTATTAACATCTTGCTCAGCACTAATTGCAAAGTCATTATTTTTTACGATGCTGTCTTTTAATATTCCTGATATAGTGTCTTGCTGTTTCTGGAAAGCAGTTATTTCAGCAGCTCGTTCAGCAGCTTTTTTATCTGCTTCCATTTTTCTTAAGCCTGATGCAACTCCTAACAATTCTTTGTTCCTAATTAAACGCCCTTCTTCTAAACGTATAACTTGTTCAACTAGTTGCGCCTCTTCCATTAAGTCTTCAGCAGCTGATTCGCTTAAAGTGTTTTCTTGTATTTTTATATCTCGCCTTGTTTTTGCTAACTCAACTTCTTTACCTGTTATTTCATTTTCAAGGTCTGCGGCTTTTTGTAAAAATGATATTCTTTGTTCAGTAGTGAATTTATCTACTTCAGCTGCTTTTGATTTTAGTTTATTAATTTCTACATTAATTTTAGCTCTTTCAACTAATAATTCTCTTTCTTTTTTATTTGCTTCTGCTATTTTATCAGCTAACTCACCAGCTAATTCTATCTCTCTTTTTGTTTCTTCACCAAAGTTTTTAATTCTATCCTGAAAGGTTTCAAACGCTTTACTAGCTTCATCAAAGTTACCAGTAAACACACTATATATAACATCCCCTAAACTGTAAAATATATCACCTACATTTCCAGCAATAACCCCAAGTTGTTTAAGTATTTTAGCGAATCGGTTTTGGCCTTTTTCACTAGCCGTAAAAGCTTGAGTAAGCGAAACAATAGCAATAACAAGCGCACCAATACCAGTCGCAATAACTGCACCTCGTAAAGTTTTAAAGCTTCTAGTTACCTTTCCTAACGTTCCTTTTAAAGCGTTGAATTTAGTTATTGCACCGCCTGAAACAGCATCTAACTCGCCACCAAGTTCAGTAGATGTTTCTTTTGTTTTTTCTACTTCTTCTTCTAGCTCAACAAACTGTTCATTTAATTGTTCAATTTCATACGCAGCTTCTTTGTATTTTAATTCTAAGTCTATTACTACTTTTGCCATAATCCCATCTTATATTGTGTTAGCCCTTCTTTTATGCTCATAGGTAGTTTATACTTACCTAAAGCAATATCAATGAACTCACCGTTTACCTTTTTCTCTTTTGCTAATTCTAATAATTGTAATATATTTTCTATCATATCTTTTTTATGGACAAGTTGCTATCCTTACTACTTTACCTGTATATCTTTCTACTCTTACTGCCATATAGTTTTCTGCATTATCATCTAAGATTTTAAAATCAAAATAGTTTATAAAACTCTGTGGAACATAATAACCTGTAAACTCAGGGAATGAAAGTAAACCACCTCCATAATTAGATTGATGAACGCTTGATCCGCTAAAATCTATTTTCCCCGTTGTTCTTATAAAGTCCCCAACCTGTAAATCTCTTGCACCGCCTGTATGTTCAAAATACCAAATTGCAGTTATATCTTTAGTGAAGGTTACTCCACAACTTAAAGCAGGTGGTATTCCTGTATCAGTTGCGAAGCTAGTTTGCCAAACAAATGCATTACCAACAGGAATGGCTGATTGGACTGTCTGTGTGCTTTGTATATCAGTTATTGCATCTGCGAAAGGGAATAAAGAGCTTGTATTTGTCCTTCCGTAGAATTTATAATATATAGTGGCTGGGTGAGTTAAACTGCTTACACTAATAGATGACTCTGTAGGAAGGTTAAATTTGTTTTGACTAGTAGTTATAAATGGAACAACGGTAACACCGCTAACAGCCTTTAAAACGTCTATATCATTACTTACTAAATCTGATTCGCTAGTTGAATATACAAAACCATATTCATCAATCTGTGGGGTTGTAATTAAAAGGCCTAATTCAGTAACTGCTGATTTTAAATATACTTCGTCTTCTGTGTTTGTACTGCTTAACCCTATTTGTAAAACAGGTGGAGTAACATTAACCACCTCATCAGCGTAAACAGGCTCAGGGTTGTTTGTTGGTATATCACTTGGAACTTCTGTACTGACGTCAGGAATTGTAAAGCCATCAGTTCCGCCATCTAGGTCAGCAGTAAGGTCAATATTATCTACAAATATATCGTCTAAATCTACTGTTATTACTTGGCCTGCTACTTGAATTAAAGTTTGGTAACTTATATCCTCAAATATATTTGTTAGTTCTAAATTACTTAAGTTCGTAGAAAAGTCCGTTGTAATTTTATTTATCCTATACATATTATCAAAAACAATTACCCTATCTGCTAAGGTTAAATTGTGAATCATTTTCATTGGTAAATATGCTTTAAATGTAGAAAGCCTTTTTCTTACATCCATCATATCAGTAATGTAGTCCTCGTAATATGTTTTAAATAATGTTTTTGTATTTGGTTTCCTTGTCCATTCGTCAAGTTCAGCGCTAAAATTTAAGCTTTGAGCTGGGGCATTTATAAATACAGATAACTGACTGTTTAATGGTAAGTAAGGGTTATTTATAGTTACTATCTGTGTTTCATCTAATGTTTTAACTGCAATGTTATCTATCCAAGCGCCTACATATAATAACAAAGGTTTACCCAAATAAGGGTCTTGGTTTTCATTAACTGAATAACCATATTGTATATTAGTATTTTGTTTTTCTTGGTTACCGCTTGCAGTTGTAACGGTTTGTATAACGCCAGCATCAGTCTTATATAGGCGTTCATATTTAAAATGCTCAAAAGGTGATTCAACTGTATAAGTTATTCCGTCAAACTTTGCACCGTCTTTATAGTGTTCGCTCCCCCATTGCTTATCAGTTATTTCTTTATGGTTATTTGCTAAGAATGAATCTGTGCTATTATAATTAAATTGTATTTCTTTAAAAGGTAAAACATTATCAACAACGCTTTCGTTCTTGTCTAGGTTTTTAGTTATATCCCAAATTTTAGTACTATCTGAATAAAAGGTGTTCAAGTCTTTTACTTCAATTATTTTGTCTTTATTTTGGAAAGCTGTCAAGTTAAAAGTTTTAAATAAACCTGTAATGAAATCTATTATTTTCATATCAGGCATAATACTAGGAATATTAACAGTCTTGTCAGTTGCAAGTTCTGCCGAACCACGATATAGAGCTTGACTACTTCCTGAAAAAATACCGTTAGGCTTATGTATAACCCTTATATCTACTTGATATGTTGATACTGCTTCCGTTTCTATAAAGAAAGTGTAAGTACCTTGAGGAATATCTATATTTTCAATATTAGCAGTTACTCCGTTTGTTGTATCTCCTGTTAGGTTTTCAAACTTATGAAACTCTTCACCATCTTTTTTTATGACTAAATTATAAGAAGCTGTTCCACTCGGTTTAACGTTTACTCTTAATTCCCTTTTAGCTTTTGATTCACTAAACTCGTTTTTAAAACTAGCACCTGACCATCCCGATATATTATTGCCATCAGCTTCAATAACTGTTAAACCACTTACAGGATATTGAGCTTCTTGGTCTAAAAACAACTTTCCTTCTTTATTGTGCAGCCACATATATAAACTGTAAAAAGGTACGTTACTGGTGCTAAAGAACTCTCTACTAAATTGTAATTCTGGATACTGAACTTCTATTGCCCTTATAATTGCATAAAGCCTTAACGCTGGTTTAAGTTGCGATACTGGAACACCCTTATCAACTGCTGATGCGGTTGAGTTTATGTTTTTAATTGTATCTGTATTGTTAGAAGTAAGGTCATAAATAAGCCTATCAGATACAGTTATTAAAGGAAAAACAATACTGTCAGCAATAGTTTCCCCAAAGAATTCAACGTCCTTTCCGTCTGTTAAATAGGTTTGTATATTAGTATCGTTATATTCAAAATTAAAATATTGCAGGTTTACTAATCCACTTAATTTGTCTTCACCTAATATGTCTTTTAGGTTTACAGCGTTTCCGTAGAATGTAAGCTTATATGTTTCAGGTTCGTTGTTTTTTAACTGTACACCCTCAAGCTTTATTTTACCTTCCTTAAAAGGCTTGTAATTCATTAATAGGGTTGCATCTTTTTTCTTCCTAGCATCAAACCCAATTATATTAAAGTCATAAAAGTGTTTAAATAGTTTGTTATTTATTTTTGATGCTGGTACATTAAAGGTTCTTGAAAAATCTGTAAACACTTTAGATATATCTCTAATATCTTGAATGCTCTGTGTTAATGTAAAGGATTCATCCTTAAACATTTCTACTTCCTGTCCTTCAATGTAAAGTTGCAGTTGAACCATTAGCGTACGTTATTTATTTTATCAAATGCGAATTCAAAGTCTATTGTATAATTTATCAGTTTGTCGTTTAAACTTGTTTTGAAATCAAGGCTTTGGCTTTTTGGTAATATTGGCAAAGTTTTATTTTCATACCTAATCCAAACATTTTCACTCAAGAATAGTTCTTCAATAGTAGTATTCATATCCTCAATTATAAAACCTGTATTTAGTTTTATGTTTGTAACACCGTTAACGTTATATCTTGACCTTTGACCTTCCGAAGTGTTATAAGTTGCAGTTGAATTAGCTATTGTATTTCGTTTATATAAATCACTAGTAACATTCAATTGTTCAGTTGTTTTTTTAAACATATACAAATCTTCAAAAGCTCCATATTTATTCACAAAAGTTATTTTATAAGGTGTAAACTTAGGCTCACAAACATTAGTAATTGAAACAGTTTTTAGTAAAGTTGTATCGTCTGTATCGTAAACCTTTATTTCATTACTGTTTGCTGGAATGCTTATATATTGTATTTTTTGATTTGTGTTACCGCTGTCAGTTATTTGTGTATCAGTTGAATCAATAGTAACCTTACCTACACCCTCAGCAAATATTGGAAACTTCCCAGCTGTATTCTCAGGTATGTATATATTATTAGAACTAATTAAAGCGTGCCTTTGTAACTCTGGGTTCGTTCCATCCTCAAAAAAACCATAACCATCAAAAGCAATGTACTCAAATACTTTAGGGTTATCGTATGTAAAGGGGTGGTCTGAATTATCAAAGTATGTAACAACTGCTCTAGCCCATTTTGTATAACTTATATAATCGTCATTGAAATATACACTTAAATAATCTCTTATTAACTCACCTATTTCTAACGTAATATTGTTATGAGTGTCAATACGCTGTTTTTTTATTTGGTATTGTGGTTCTGATGGTATATCAGTTACCAAACCATCATAAATATATAAATCTAATTCTATTCTTTTTAAAGCCATAATTATAATATTATTGATCCAGTACCTGAACCTCCTGTTCTACAAGTATGTATTTCTACGGATAACACTACGCCTGTCGTGTCTATCTGTATTACATAAAAATCCCCTACACCAACACCAATACCTGATGCAGCATAAGCTGCTAATACACCATAATATAATCCACGACCATTAAAAGGAGTGCCATTGTTACAAATCTTACTTCCCATTAATCCTGTAATAGAACTTGATGTGGAAGTTATTAAGGCAGATGCTGAATAGGTATTGTCACAAAAATCTCCAGGCGACTGTTTTCCTGTACTTATATAAAATTCATTTGTACCACAATCGCCGACAGTAGCAGGCTGAGTTAATGTTTTAGAACAATTAAACAACGTTCCTGAGTTAGCGTAACCACTAGGTATTTCAACTTGAAACTCAACAACCCTACTCGTGTCTGACTGAACGGTTGTACCTAACCAAGATGGAGTAGTAAAACTCTTTACGGTTCCTACGGCTGCTGATCCTATAAATATACTTCCGTTTTTACTTATTGACTGGCCTGTTAATGCTGCTATTGAACAGCTAAAGTCTGGGTCAACACCTACTGAGGGCTGCTCAAAGTCTTTATCACACACAATAGTCGCTGAAGCATTTGGGTATCCACTAGGAACAGTAATGTCAAAAGACAAAGTAACTGTTCTATCGCTACCTGTATTATTAGCACTTGTTGAAGGGTAAGGCGTTTGTATTGTTCCCGTAGTCGTTGGTAGTGTTAAAGTACCATCAGCAGCAATACCCCCACCGCTTAAAGGGGAAGTATTACAATCGTAATTTGGTGCGCCAGCTGGTAAGCTAACCGTAATTGATATTGACTGTACTGCTTCACAAGTCGTAGGGTAACTCGCGTCTTTTGCTATTGCGTAAATTGTTACCGACCCTCCTATATTGTTAGAACTAATAATTAAATTAGATCCTGATATACTTGTTGATACTAAAGTAGGGTTAGGGTTATTAACCCCGTATGTAGTTTCGTTATTAAAATAACTGCTTAGATCAATTGTTGTAGAATTACCACCTGTATCTAAAGCTACTGCAGATATTGATCCACTTGTTGTCGGACCACCAGTACAAACCGATGTTCCTGGCTGTATTGTTGTTAATACACAATCTTTATAGACATCAGAAGTATTACTGAACCCAGCTGGTATTCTAGTTCTTGCTGTTACTGTCCTTGTTGTATCAGTTGATACGGTTGCATATTTATCATTAGCAAAACCCGAATCAGTACTTGTTAAAGATTCAAAGTTACCGAACGTTGGGTTTGGGCTTGTTATTATGCCTTGATTGTCTACTGCAAAACCACTATTGTCAAGCCCATTAGGGAAAGCGGTTAAACAAGTAAACTCCGGAACTGGAACAGTCGGCGCCGTTAGGTTTAAAAAAAATGGGCTTCGTACGTTTATCTTTGTGCTCATTTGTTATCTTGGTTTATTGTGTACTGTAAAAAGTTATCTAAGTCTAATCCAAATTTTTCTTTTATTTGGTCAGGAAGTTGTTTAAATGCTTTTTCAAATGGTTTTGTAAAAAATAAACTCGGCTTTATACCTTTCTTTTTTATGCTGTTAGCTAAAATGAATCCCATTTGTTTATAAGTGCCATACTTACCACTTTTTAATCTAGGCTGCATACCTCTAAAACGAGCCCAACTTGCAAAGGTTCCTGTATGATATTCAAGGCCTACAAGGTTAGAAGAACTTTTATAACTGAAAGGCGTGTCGTACTTTTTTTCTGTACCGCTTACACCTTTGTCTTGAAACACACCGTAATCAGCCATTTTAAACTCTAACTGGATAGAATTAGGAGATGCCTTTGCAACGCCCTCCAAGCTATTATAAAGTTCCTTAGAAACACGCATTCGCTTTTTAGACAAATTGTGTTGAGCTTGTCTAATTACAAAATCTTTAAAAGCGTCTAGGGCTTTTTGTGTTTGCTCTAATTGCATATCGTCATATCGTTTTGTATTGTGATATCAAATGTAGCCGCCCACCCTGCCAACTTGTTTTCAAACCTGTCAACAAATGGCTCACAATTTACATCGCCTTCTATTTGATATAAATCTGTGTAAAGGTCGCCACGCTGTAAAAGGTTTATGATTCTTGTTTGTAATGCAAGTTGAGTATTTAAAACATCTTGTTCGTTATTGTTTCCTACAAATACGTCAGCTGTTTGTTCTTTACTTACATCCACAATATCCATAGACAAAATACTAACATTAAAAACTATTGTTTTAGTGCCTATTGTAGTATTATTGACAATGATATGGCTAAGCGGAAAAATAGTTTGCTTATTTAAGTCTATATCATCAAGGCTTCCAAAGGTAACCGTATTGACAAAAGGCTCAGCCGCTAAAGCTGTTTTTAATGTTTCAGTTAAGTTATAAAATCCTTTCATCGGTTTTTAATAGTTTTAATTTCTAGTTCTATCTTTTCTTTTTCAAATGCTAAGTATAATAAACACTTATGAACGTTTAAGGCTGTAATCGTATCGTATCTGGTAATATCGCCCTTAGATAATCCATAGATTGATTGATACCAAGACCACTTCTTTCCAAAGTTTGACGCTGCTCCAAGGTCATTTCCTGGTGCATCTCCTCCTCCAAATAGCTCAGGGTAATTGTCAATAACTCGTTGTTTAAATGGTAAAAAAAAACCATAGCACCCAGCACAATATCAAGAGGCATATCTTTTAATACTTGTGAGTTATCTTGTTTACCATATTCTATAACATTGTATTTAACGCCTCTTTTGTTTTCTATTGGCCTAAACAATACGTTCATCGCTTTGTGCATATTATCCCAATCACCAATATAGTTGTCAAGGTCTATATATTCGCCAAGTGACATATCGTCAAGAACTGGAATAAAACCATACTCAACGCCTTTTAATTTAAAAGTGTTTTTTAAATCTGTCTTTACACTAAACACCTTATTTAAATGTTCAACTATTACTTGAACGCTTTTGTATTTTATTGTCGCCACTTCCTTTAGATTTAAATTACAAAATATTTCAATCATCTTTTGTAAAAGGAATGGGCTTTCAGAGTTTTCATCTGTGTTTAACGCTTGGAACTTTTGGTACTGTTCTAGCTTTATTTCAGATAAACTATCAGGAACATTTATTTCAACTTGCATATATATATAACATTTTTTTTATCAATCTGTATAAAAAGAAAAAGGCAGCTGTAACACTACCTAATCCTAAACTAACTAAAATGAAAAAAGTTTATTGACCTAATATAAAAACTTTATAACAATATTCATAGGCTTCTTCAATTTTATTTTCAAGCTCAATAGTGTTTTGTTTATATACTTCTTTTCCCTTTTTCTTTGCTTTGCCTTGATGGTCTATGTATAATGTAACGTCATAGCCGCCTGACTTGTACCCTTTCTGTACAGGTTTCTGAACAACGTAGTACCCATAATCCCAGCAAGCCTGTCTATATTTATAATCCACTAAAAAAACTTATTATTCTATCACTTAATAAATCTAATTCTAAAAAAACATTTAATAAAAAAACAAATGTTAAAGCTGCTCCGACCCCCATTAATGCTCCTCCCAATATTGTTTTTATTAATTGTATTCTGTTATTTTTAGATAAAGCCTTGTTTAAAAAATCTTGTGTACCTGTATCTTCCATTTTATTTAATTTTAATTAAACCTAACCCAAACTCTTTAGCTACATAATTAATATGCTTTTGGGTAGTTACACTCCACCAGCCTAATTGAATCAGCTGCGTTCCTTCTATTGTTGCGACGTGTGTATTATATGAATACACTTTATCGGCTTCTACTTTTAAATTTTGTTTGTATCTCATTGTCTTTGTTTTTAAAAGGGGAGTTGCCCCCCCTGTTTTTTATCCGTTTAAATAAGCATCAACACTTACTTGTTGTGACCAATGGTTGAAATGTTTGTCGCATTGTTTTTGACACGCTTCTTCAGTTTCAAAACTTCTTAAATAAGTTTCATAAAATTCACCGTCAACATATCTTGCGATAAACCATTTTTTTGATCCGTCTTGAAATGGCTTAAAAGAAATCATTTCGTCAATTGCGTTTTTGTACTGTTTCATTTGTATAATTGTTTTTGTTATTAATAGTGCTAATATATAAACATTTTTTTAACAACCAAAACTTTTTCTGTTTTTTTTAATAAATAAAGTAATTCCCTTTGTTTGGGTTTTCTAATTGGTCAGTAAGTGCGTAGCGTGCCGCATCAATACAATCAGGATGAGCGCCAGTTGGTTTCTGGAGTGTGTTACCTTCTTTGTCTTTTGCCCATACATATCCTGCTAGTTCTCTTTTAAGGTTCTTACTTCTTGCAGTTACATATATTTCGTTTTGGTTTATTAGGTTTAATCCATACACTATTGAATCCCTTCCTTTAGTTACACCATACACAGAATGTCCATAGCTTTTTAATTCCGCTATTGATTTTGGTTCTGCTGAATCAGCTACAATGTTTTCTGTTATATGTAATTGTGTTAGGTATCTACTTATATCTCTATTTAACATACCCTTTTTATATAGCACCTCATCAAATATGTAAGCTTCATTCCACTTGTACAAACCTATAAGAGTTGTTGGATCTACAGAATAGCCAAAGTCCATTCCATAATTTAAAAGCCTTGCTTCATTTGGTATATTGTCAATTTCTTTCCATTCAGGAATGCAGGCTCCCTCTAAAGAACCTGTTTCCCCTAACCCATAGACTCGCCACCAATTCGCCCAGTATGTAGATGTCTTAGCTTTGTGCTTTGCCTTTTCAATTTCTGTTACTATTGTTATAGGAAGTGCGTTATTGTCTTTATATGTTAATGTTATGTAATCAGTATCCTGCTTTCCTATTAGTTCTTTATCAACCCAAAACAAATTAGATGGATTATAGTCTAACCATATCACACCCGAGGTTCTTACTGCTAATTGTGTATAAGCGTCAAAGGGTACATTATTACACTCGTTAATATATAAGTCTGTACGCCTTGCTCCTCTTAATTTGTCTGGCTGGTCTGTACTAAAAAACTCTATATAACTGCCATTACTAAAATTGTATTTTAAAGTACTTTTGTTAAACTGGCTGTCCTTATACCTGTTTAACCCCTTTAATATCCCTAAGAAGTCCTTTAAAGCACCTCTACGAAGGTGAGGTATGCTTTCACTAACTACACTAATTTCTTTTCCTTTGTAGTTAATAGCTTCATTAATAAGCAAAGCAAGTATTGAAACAGTTTTAGAGGCTGAAGTACCCCCCTTAACTATCCTAACCCTACTATTAAGCTTTTGCAGCTTTTTTAATGCGATTGTTTTTTTTACCTGCATAAAGGTTGAAGCTTAGAGTTTAGTTAGTCTAAGTCTTCAATAAATAATGGTAAATCCTCGTTGACTGTAATATCTTTTGTTTCTTTCGGTTTACCTAAATAATAATTAAGGTACAAAGTAACCCACTTAATATCTCCCGACTTTACACCTTCCGCCATTGCAGCAAGCGCATCATCTTCTAATGGGGTTAGCCTTTCAACAAGTTTAATCTCTTCGCTTTTAGCTTTACGCCCTGCAAAACCTTTAGTTGAATGTCCACCGTTGTTTTTCCTACCATCCATAATTAAAAAACATTAATTAATTAAATAACACTTTTTATAACTATTTGTTAAATAAGCCCATACTTGTCTAGCAACTGTTTATCACTACCTTGTTTCAATTCAATATATTTTTGTGTGACTTCTTTTAACTGTACGGCTAGCTCAAAGTTTTTTTGTTTTGCTTCTTCTAGGTTTGTTTTAAGTATGTAGTTCCTTTGTATTGCAAGTTCAATATTTTTTGTATCTACGTCATCTAATTGTTGTTGTTGTATTGCAAGGGTGTTACTTAGGTATTCATAATCAGCATATATTTTTTTGTCATATTCTAACCAGCCTTCAAGTTGCTGTATGTTATATAGAACTGAAGCGTGATGTCTTCCTACTGTTTTACCTATTGCCTCAAGGCTAAGTCTTGTGTATTTTCTTAGTAAGGTAAAATACATTGCCCTCGCTTCTACATATTGTCGCTTCCTAGTGCTTAATGTAATGTCTAAACCGTAATGTTCTTGTACTATGTTTTTAATTGTCTGTTCTGTCATTTTTATAATATTTATGTTCGTTAAGCGCTTTGTAAAGGCCAGCGCAAGCCTCATAATTTTCTTCTTGTATATACATTTCAATCGCTTCCTCTGCTTCTTTTATAGTCATACCGCTTTTAATTTCAAGGAGTGCGATTAAGTAGTATTCACTTATTATTTTATTATAGTCTTTATTCAAAATAAATTTAACTGCTGGGGTTTCCAAACCTCTGTAAATTTAGTTAATTCTTTTTTAATATTGTGACTTAATATGTTTTTTAAAGAAATTAAAAGTAATTCACTACTGTCAACCTCAGCATTAGCCTCTATATTGCTTACCCTTGTTGATATGCTTTTTATTTGCCTTTCGGTTTGTTGGCTGCCTCGTTTTGCTCTGCCTTCTTTTCCATTGCCTAGTATCTTTACTATATAAGGTTTTGCCTTTGCTATAAACTTTCCATTCGTAAATCTATCTCCCTCAAATATGTTTACCCCATTTTCTGTTTCAAGGTATTTATCTATTGAAGTCATTACAGACATAGAAAGCCTATCGCTCCCTTGAAAGGTGCTTCCGTCATATTTACCAATTATATTTATTTTGTTTCTTAAATGCCTTGTTTCTGGAGTTGGCTCATTCATATATTTATAAAGTACTTTGCTGTCGTTTGTATTATAATATACTTGATCAACTTGTTTACCCTGCTCACACTTAAAATATTTTAGCAGCTCTGTCATTACATAGGTTTTCCCTACACCACAATTTCCTATAATCAATATGTTCATTAAAATAATTTTATTTGTTCTTTTTTGCCTAAACTGTTTTGGAAGCATTCATAATCATTGTCCATCATTATTACTTCGCCTGTTAACCTGTAATGATTCTGTTTTTTTACACACAAACCATAATCAGCAGAATTGTCTTCTAGCCTTAACTCTACAGGTAAATACTTTTTTCTACAATTCCAAAATAAATTAAAATCTTGTTCAGGCCAATTCTTTTCAGCTAACTTTATTCTGTCATAAAACATATCGTTATAGACATTAGGATATCTTCTATTGACTCTATGCCAACCTTTATAACAACAAAGGGTCGTTTCAAGTGTAAAGTAACTTACATCAAAATCATTAATCCTTTCTTTAGCTTCTTGTAATAAAGTTTCGCCCTCTTGTTTTAACCAGCTTATTATTTCTTCTGTATAGTTAGGTTCATTATTACCGTACCAATCTAAATCATCACGCCCTAACACTTTACAAAGTCCATTCCTGTGGCTTTTGCTGCCTTTAATATCTTCTAGGAATAAATTGCTACAATCTAAATTCAAGCCTGCTATTCTAAGGTATTCAATATATGAAAAAGTCGTTAGCCTTCCAAAGTGTTTAAACGTAAGTAAAACCTCTTTCCATAATAAATCAAAATTAAAATATGGATCTTCACTATTGCAAAGCCTTTCAAAATATTCAACTTGAGTTAAACCTTTAAGCAGGTTTTTATAATGTATTACATCATCGCAAAAACTATTCTTAAAATACCTTCTGTCTGTATCAAATGCTAGCTTCTTATAATTATCGTAAAACCAAACTTTTAATAGATCTGTATTAAGGTTTTTAAAGTCTGGGAAGTTTATGAATATCAAATAGGTTGTCAGTACGTTTTGAGTGCAGCCATTTATATAACAGAACCAAAGCTTCTCTTCTTGCGACATTTGCATCTTATCAAAAATATATGGCATTACATAATAGACCGCTCCAGCGTGTCCCTTGTATTTAATATGGTATTCAAAAAACCTTAAAAAAACCTCACGCCTATACTGTGGCAACCTAAAGTCCATCCCCTTTTTTAAACCAGCAACTTCTTCAATGTTATTTATTTCACAATAACGCCCAATCATAATAGAGTTGTTTGTGTACTGAATTTGTGTACAGCCATACGGTCAGCTTTGTTTACAGGTAATAAAAAACCATATTCTTTACCACCTTTGTCAGTTGTAAAGCCGCTGTATAATTCTGGCTTATTAATTTCGTAATAACTTCTTAAATGCTTTGTAGCTATTATCCAGAAATTATCCTTGTCGCCAATAACATAAAACATCTGCCTAGTTTCTGTATCCCTATATATTCCGCTTGAGTATTCTTTTCCGCTGCCTGCATATACTCTTTTGACAGATATATATAGATTTCTTGACTCTTTATATTTTTGGTCATTTTTAATTTCAACGCCTTGTCTGTTTTCACCTCTTTTAAACTGCGCCTCCTTACTTGCATAGTGACTGAGTATCCAGCTTAACTCATCGTTAAAATAGTCGTAAACTATATCCTCAAAATTGTTTGCTCTTAATTGTTTTTGTTGTTCCATTGTTATAAAGTTAAATATCCTGTTTTGTCTTGTTTTACTTCTGCTAATTGTTCTGTCGGGCTCTTACATTTATACATATATTCTCGGTAGTAAAGTACAAAGCTTATTCGTAGCCAATCATCTGAACAGTTTGTATATTCTGTATTTCCGTGCCATTTATGTACATCAACAAATAAAAGATCTGTATTATGTAAGTCAATAGCCACACCGTATTCAGGGAGTACAAAATAGCCTCCATCATAGTTACCTTCACGATACACAATTAAGTTACCAAATCCCTCTTGAAAATCACCTGCGTCCTTATGTACAGCAGTTCTAAAGTTTTTGTTAACGGTTACTGTGGTAAAGCTTGTATCATCTATTATATAATTTTTATTTGTGCCTAGTGCGATAGCTTTTTGCTTTGCCCAATGTTCAGGACAAAGTTCTTTATATTTTTTATCTATAAATTGTACAAACGGAACCCCAGCTTTAAACTCGTCAAAGTATTTTTTAGCGAAGGCGGTCTTCCTACAATAATGTATCATCGCACTTTTATCCATATAACCTACTGAACCTGACTCAACCTTATTGCCGACAGTTATATTACTTACTGAGCCATCTTTACGGATACGCTTATGGCTGCTTCCGCTTGCTGCGCCTCTACTTTCTGTTACTTCAATACTGTTTTTAAACGACTCATAACCTTGCTTTAAAATATCAAAAGGTATAGCGCCTTTCCTAAACCTAAATAACAGTTGACCCGTAGCGGCGTCATAACCATCAGCATCTTCTGTGATCAATGTATTATAGTGGCTAGAATTTAAATACTTTGTTTTTAATTTAGCAGCTTGTTGATTGTCAAGTATTCGCTTTAACTTATATGTTTTCATATCTTTGTTTTAGTATAGTTAACAAGAAGTCACTAAGATTTCCTTTTTGCTGATATGCTTCGCCAAACTCTAACTTTATACCTGCCTTGCAAAGTTTTTTAAATTCCTTTAATTCTTGTGGGCTGAAATACAGTATTGTCGTAGTTATTTCAGTTTCATCTATTGGGCTATTGTCAACACCCCAGTCATCTTCAAATAGTTTCATTACGGTTTGTTTATTACATCTTCATCTAAATCCATACTCAAGGCATCCTCTATTTCTCCTATAGTTTTACCTTGGAACTTTGTTTTATAAACTTCAATAGCTTTGTAAAACTTCTCCTCACCGCTTTCAATTAACTCTCTACTTGCATACCGTATTCCAACCCTGCTATTCATTTTGTTTAAAGGTATCCAAGCGAAGTAATCACGCTCAAAAAGCTGGCAATATATAAAAGCCTGTAAGTCATAATTCATATCCCTTACCTTCCACCAATTGAATCCGCTAGGGTTTACTCTTGTAGTTTTAAGGTCGTACAAACATTCATCGTCAATCATATCAGCTTTGCCCCTTATTGGGATCCCTAACAGCTCTTTTATTGCAGGTATTTCAACTTCACAATTCTTTCTAATTTGCTTTAACTTTTCTTTATTGTTTAGCCTGTCAATATAGTGTTCGGCTATACGCTGCTCTTTTTCTTTAAATACATTTTGAGCGCCGTATTCCTGCACCGCTTCAGTATAAGCTTTAGAGTTAGTTCTTTCGGTGTCTACAAACTTTAATGAATAAAACTTTTTAGGTTCTAGGTAAGCCCAATGAACAAGCTTACCCATTCTAAGCGCATCGCTTTCCTTTTGTTTTTTACCTTTTAAATACCTAAGGAAATCCTCTTGTGAATCTAACAATTGACTTAGGCTACTTGTGCTAAGAGCCTTGTCTACGCCTAGTGTGTTATAATAAAAGTTGTCATCGTACATTTGCGTTATCAACTCTTCTTTAAGCCAGCTATCGCCGTTTAATAATGTTATCATTTTAATAGTATTTACTTGATTCAATTACTGATTTATTAAAGGCGTGTACTCTTTCCCTGTACTTTTTGTCAGTGCAGTATTTTCGCATCGCCCTTGAACTTGTACACTCACCCCATTTTTTTTCAAACTCGTTTACATCATCTAGCTTTTTTGCCAGCCTTTTGTTAAACTCTAGTTCATATCTTCTTTGCTGGTAGGTTAACAAGTTGTCGTCATTCATACCTTTTATCAATTCAGACATTGTGTAATCTGCGTATATCATATCCCAATAGCTCATCTTTTCTCAAGTACTAAGGTTATGACCTCTAAAGTTCTAAGGTCGTGCGAGTTTTTTTGTTCCTTACCTTCAATGTGATATTTTAAATCAAAAATATCTTTTGTTGGCCACTCGTTAAAAAGTTGTTCGTGTACTACTCTATTATATTTGTTCATTTGTTTTTGTTTTACTTTGTAAAAATAGTAAACATTTTTTAAACAAACAAATAAAAATTAAATTACTTTACAATCCTAAACCAATTTTAGTTTTTAGTAATTTTATTTCTCCCTGTAACTCAGCAATTTTATTTTCAGCTGTTTGGGCTCTTGTTATTGCCCTTAACTTGTCAGATCTATATTGTGTTATTATAGTCTCTATATGTTCTGCGTTTGTTATAAGGCTATGAACGTAAAGCCCGATACTTTGCCAGCATTTATACATTTTATTAACTGGTGTGCTATTTGGCTTCGCTTTTTTTGCTTTAATTATTAACTCACCAACTAAATTAAAGTCAGCATAATATTCAGCTTCTTGCATTAAGTGTATTTTCTTTTCTGTCGTGTTCATTGTTAAATTATTTCGGCTTCATTTACAGGTAGCATAAAAATCTCCTTAGGTATTAAAGCCCTATTACTAAAATCTGTTGTTCTGTTTAAATACTTTGTTTCCCATATTGGTTCAAAATTACTTAAATTAAATCTATAAACCCCTTTAGGCGTTGAATTAATATATATAGGTACATCGTTATTTTCTTTACATTTATTTATAATAGCCTCATACTTAGGTTTTTCTATTATCAATGTATCATAATGTACACGCCTACACTTTAGTTCAATCCTGTGCTTAGTTGCTGGGCTATAACAATCCCATTTTGACATCTGTTTCTTTGCCTTAACTAAATCAGGATAACAACAATCTGTTATATATATAAAAAGCGCTTGCTCTTTCAATTATTCGTAGTGTTTGTATATTGTTTTTAATTTTGCCCAAACCCCATTCACAAAACAACTGTCGCAGGCTGTGGCCTGTTTGTTGTCATTAAATACCCTGTTATATATACTAAGTAATTTAGGCACGTCATCACGCTCTATTCTACTTGTTACTTCTTTAATCTTTTGGCCTATAAAATTAAACTCTTCTTCAGTAAAACAATTAGGCCTATAATATGGAAATATTTTATTTAATTTGTCTTTCCTTTCGTCACAGCCACAATCTTCTCCTGCTAAAAACTTAACAGCTTTTTCTATTCCAGTTGCCTTAGTTATTTTAGCAACCGTATCTCCTACGCCTTTACTGTCATTATCATACCTTTTTTTCCAATCTTTATATTCTTTAGTGCGCTTGTCTTTTGGCTTTTCCATATTGTTATTTTAATAATTCATAATCTTCATTCTTGAAATCTTCATAATCTTCAGCTAATTTATTCTTTAATATTTGTTTTATATTTTTTAAAGAATTAAAAATACTTACCCAGCTTATATTAGTTTCAGCTGCAATCTTTCTAATTGACATATCTGTCTGGCTATACAACTTCCAAAGCTTTCTGTCATACCAATTAAAATCTTCCATACTCTTATCAACAAGTTGTAAAAAAGAACCATAAGCTATTTCCTCATCCATTTCAATATTGTCTGGTATTTGCGACGTATATTCTTCATCATCAATACTTGTAACCTGTATTCGTTTTTTAATTTTGTGATATTGATAAAATACAGAGCGCAAAGTATAAAACATATATCCCTGATTAACCCTGCCATTATGTACAATACTTTCTTCATCTGTGTATTTGTATAAAACCATATAAGCCTCTTGAACTATATCTTCAGCGACATTAGTTTTACCAAATGAATTAACAATTTTAATCCACTTTTTGTGATCTTTGGCTGCATATTTTAACCATCCTGCTCCTCTACCCATATTATATTGATGCTAAATAAAAAAAACAGGAACTGTATTGTGTATTCATTTTCTCCTAAATATTCGTCTTTATGGTACAATGCTCCAAACATCATACCTTTTATCGGACTTATTATAATATCTGCTTTATTTATATGAGCAAACACTATACAAATTAATAATAAAACAATGAAAAAACCAATTATTATCAAAATTGTAAGTCTTTTACCTTATTGCGTGTTAATAAATCTTTGCCCATAAATTCAAAACCTACATTATTAACTTTCATTCTTAACTTTATTGGCTCATCAAAAGGTGTTGGCCTGCCTCCTGTTTCATTTTCTTTTACTTTTAATATACTCAACACACTATACATCCAATCGGTTGAGCTACCTGTATATCTATGAATACAAATAATGTCATCAGAACGGTTACCCCACTTTCCACCGCCTTCAACGTCGCCCATTGTAAGAGGCTTTGGTAAACCTTGGTATTCGTGTCCAGCTGGGTGTACCTGCCTCAAGGCATTTGTAACTCCGTGAGCATTTAAAAATACTGTTACATCTTGCTTTTTTGCAAACAACCTAAACTCACTCGCTACTTGGTAGTCATAGTCGTGTGAATTACCTGTTAGCTTTTGTAGTTTAGCGTCTTTACTCAAGCTGTTATAAGGGTCTATTAAAAGCGCGTCATAATTCCAAGCGTCTTTAACTGCTTCAGCTTCTTTTATTAACTGCTTATAAGTGTAAAGTTCTTCAACGTCTATTATTTTAAAATGCTCATTACACCAGTTAATCGCTTCGCTAATTAACGTTTCATTTGCTTCTTGTATTGGCAAAGCCATTTTAAATTCAATTATTTTCCTTACAATGCTTTGGGGTGTGTTTTCGCTAGACCAAACTAAAAATTTTAAATTGTGTTTTATAGCCCATAAAACAAACAAGTAAATTATAATTGTTGTCTTACCTACGTTGGCGTGACCTATAATTAAATTAAAATTCGCTTTTTTAAAACGCAGGTATTCATCTATTTCAGGTATGCCTATTTTTAAACCTTCTTTTATTCTACCATATTTTATATCTAATATTTTTTCTTGTATGTCCTTTGTCGTTGCTATCATATTGCCTTTGTTATTTGTCTATATTTTTTCTCAACTTCACTTGAATTAACTTCCCTCTTTTCAACTTTGTAGCCTGTAATAGCGTTTATATTATAGTTCCAAAAGTCATCAGGAAAAGGGTCACCCACTATATATTTTTTAAACATAAAAAAAAGGGGCGTTAAGCCCCCTGTATTTAATTAAAATTCAAAATTATCATCTCTAGCAGGGTTTTGATCTGCGCTTGTAACTTCATCATCTGGGTTGCTAACTTTCCAGCCTGTTATATTAGTGTAGTATTTACCGTTATACTCTTTTCCGTTTAAGTTAATTGCTACTTTAACTTCACTATCTACGTTAAAAGCTGCAAGCTGGTCGCACTTAGCATTCATAAAATCTACCTGTAGAAGCTGTGGATAGTCGCCACCTGTGTTGACCACTATACTTTGTTTCTTCCATTCATTTCCTGCTTTGCTGGTTCCTATTGTTGGCTCTTCTTGTTTCTTTATTATTACTCCTGTTATTTCCATTTTTATTTATTTGATTAATATATGTTTTTCCTATTTTACAGTATTGTTTTTCCATAGCTTTACGGTTTCCACGCTGCTTCTGGTTTTCTAGTTTGCGCTATTGGTTTACTAAATTGTTTATTTGATGCTATGTTAGCGTCATCGTCTACAGCTTGTAGCCCTAACAAACTCGCTAAAGTATAACGTCGATAATATGTAATCGCAGAACCTAATTTTTGAGGGTCTGTTATTGCTGGTAGTTTTAAACCACTTACAACACCACCAGTTCCATCAATACAAATTAACTTACTTACTACCATATCTTCTTCTATTGGTTGAAGTAGAAGTAACCTATGCTTCTTTAATAATGGTTGAAGCTGTTTTATAAGTGAGTTAATATCAAAGTATTTTGATTTAAAAAAGGGGTTACTCGCCTCTTTGCTAATTGTTCCAATCTCTTGCTGTATGTTAAACAGCTTTAAATTAATGCTTTGTTCTTTCATTGCTTTGTTGTTTTAAAATTAATTGTTTTTTTAATTGCTCGTTTTCGTGTTTTAACTCTTGTACTTTTCCGTAGAGTTCTGCTTTTGTTTTGTCCATAGTGTAAAGGTAATAAATTTTATTTAAATAGTAAAAGGGGGTACTCACTTGAGTTACGTTTCATTGTAGACTCGGGACTTTAACCCTGTACCCCTTATTTATAATTTATGATCTCCAAAAGGAATCTAATTGCCTATGCAAGTCGTGACTAGCGTTTTCAAAATCCCAACTGGTTAAATGTTCTCTATCGTTGTTTCTTGTTATTGATATAACATTTATTATTTCGTTAACACTATTTCTAACAATTGTTGCTTTAAATAGTTCTCCAAGTGTATGAGATTTGAATTCAAATACCTCAAGTTTTACCTCTTGTCTAGTTATTAGTTCTAAGTTGTCTGTGTTTACTTTTGTTTTCATTGTGTTTGTTTTTGTTTTACTTTGTAAATATACAACCTTTTTTTATATAAACAAATAATTAACAAAAATATTTTTAAAATAATCAAAAAAAAAGGGGCAAACCCTAAAGCCGCCCCTCAACAAAGAACAAAAACAATTACTAGAAAATAGTAATAAAGGTTTATAAAATGTACTCCTTTAACATTTTGCCATAGTGTTCAATAGAACTTTGTAGCTCATCCGTCGTGTACTTTTTAATTTCCTTACTTTGCAAATATAATACATCTGCAAGTTCTTTACCTAAAAAAATTGAATATTTATATTGTTCGCCATATCTAAAAACATTACAGGCGACACATTGAGGGTGAACATTCCTTTCATCCCATCTAATTGAGTAATGTTTGCGGCTCATAAAATGACCAGCTTGTATTTCTTTCCAATGTAAAACCTTTCCGCAAGTACAGCAACTGCAGTTTCCATTTTTATCAGCATTTTTTTTTCTTATATACTGACTAAAAACAGAATCAAGCTTTTTAACTAATTTGCTTCTTGTTGGTTTTTTAGCTTTAGGCATCTAAATGATTCAATAAAAGCTTTCCATCTGTTTCGTTAAAGCCTTTAATTAACTTGTAAAGATGTTTACTATCAGACTTTACTTTATTCTTTTCTGTTTTTGAACTATCAATGCCCAAATTAGTATATGATATAGCATCCATTTCTAATATTGCATCTGTTCTGTCTTTAACAGATAATTGAAAATCTTTAGCAATTTTTTCAGCTAATTTTCTAATAGTATTATCTTCCATATTTTATATAAAAATTAAATATTAATTACCACTTACCCACCAAAGTTACAGTCTTTTTTTTTAATATGTAAACTTTTTAAAAAATTTTATATTAACAGACTATTTATGTTTTGAGTTGCCAAATACTTTTTCTACGCCTCTAGAGCCGAAGTAACCCCCTATGACAATTGTTAATAACCCAGTAATTGAATCCAAGGGGTAACCCATATACCACCCTATAATATAACTAATAGTTAAAAACACTAATACCAAAGGCCTGACGTTTGATGCAAGCCAACTCCCTGATCTAGCGTCTGCAACCCAGCGCCTTGTCGTGCCATCTATTTCAGCACGCTCTAAGTCTAGTTTTTTAAGTGCATAGGATTTATCTTCCTCAGTCATTTCTGAGCCGCCTATAATAGCTTGAATAACATTTCCCGCTAATGTATCTCCTGCAACTGCACCAACGACATCAGGTATTTTATTCAGTAAAAACTTACCGACTTGAGTATCTTTAAATTTCTTTTTTTCGCTCATTTCTTTTTAGCTGGTTTGTTATTACCTTTTTTTTGAGCTCTTGTACAATGGCTGTATTTTCCTCTTCGGTTTAAAGCTTTACCCATTTTTTAAAAATATAAAAAGCCTACGAACAAAGTGTTCTAAAATACGAAAAAATATATAGCCGACTAGTAAATGTTCCATAAAGTGTTTCCTACTGTGCCAGTTTTAATACGTCCAGACAGAGTTTGGTTTTGTATCGTCTGTATCACAGTGAATGAACCCTTTTGCAACTCCAAGCCTTTTAAACCCTGCTCTAATAAGTGCGTTAAGTATAACGTATCTTTCGTTTCCGCTTCCAACTGCAATATCTGCCGCAACCCCAATAAGGTGGCTTGAGTTTGGCACGCCTCCGACTGATTTATTGTGATCTGCTGTTCTGTAACCACTTGTGATTTTAAAAGGTATTCCTGCAATTTTTCGGGCTGATTCAAGTTTAGTAAGAAACTGTAAATCCATATTCTTGCCTGAATTGGGTAAACTAGGGCAATCAAACTCTGATAAGGAAAAGTAATTAAGATTCATACAAATATGCTATAAATTAATTTCCAAAGAATAAAAAACAATACAAAACCTACAAAGATAACCTTACCTTTCTCAAATATACTGTCGCTATTCCATCCATCAAACACCCATTTAGTAACTTCTGCTTTTGCTATATCGTAATACTTTTTTATCATAATTTATTTTTTAGGTGGGTAATTTTTATCATCAAAATCCATTGCAGCTTTTAGGATTATTTTATCCATCATATTATCTTGGTTTTGTAACATTTCCTTTTGCAAGTTAATTACCATTTCCTCAAGATTGTCTTTAGCTGATACTAGCATTTCTATTTGATGTTCTTTCTTCTCTAGGGACTGTTTAAGAGCGTTTATATCGTCTGGCTTACTTCCTGTTATAGTAGCGACTGTTATTCCAATAGAGGCGCTTATCGTACCTATTAGCATCATTACGACCTCTTTATTTGTATCTAGTACAGGAAATTGTATCAAAGCTATAATAAGTCCAATAACAAAAAGGAATATTAGCAACGAACCTACATAACTTCTTATCTCTCTCGCTACTCCGTTTTTCGGTAATTTCATTTAAGTTTTTTATATATTGATATTGTAGTATATCCGATAGCTAATAAAAGAGATACCGTTTGTAATACTGGGTTTGCTTCTGAAATACTTAACCCAAGTGCGAATATATTAGTAAAAGCTATCTTCAAATCTTCCATTATGCTATTGCTAAGTAGATGTATGTATCCCCATTTTCATTTAATCCTGCTGATGCAACTGCTGTAGTATCAAGTAAAAATCCGTTTGAATTAAAATTTACATCTTCTGCTACATTTTGTGTTTCTGCAAAATTTTGATTAGGGTGAAGTATCGGACTGTAAGTTCCTGTTCTTAATGAATCAACCATAAACCATTGCTCTGGTGACCTGCTTGAATTTTTTATCATTACAAATCTTGGTTGAAATCCTACATCAACTTGTTTAGCAGCAGTTGTCCCCGTATAACTCCCTACCTTCTGATAACCATCTACTGAATGGAAGCAGTAGGCGATATGGTCATCTCCGTTTCTATTTACGTTACTACTTGAATTATCGCTTAATCTTAATACAGTGCTTGTAGCATCTGCCCTAAAGTGAGTTGTTGAAGAAGCAAAAGATTGAGTCCCATTTAATATACCTCTTTGACCACTTAATAAGGTTGATGCAACAATCCAATTACTATTAGAATCTGAACTATCAAGAGTTTTTGCTATAACTAATTCAGGAGTTGAGCTTAATCCGTGACCAACATCATCCGCACTATTAGTCCCCGTATACTTTACCACGCTAAAACCACTAGCAGGATTCGCACTAACCACACTTGATATACTACCGTCATTATTGATAGTACTGTCATTAGATGCTTTCCAAGCCCAAGCAACGTAATCTTCATTATTTGTATTTACAGGAGCATAACTACCAACACTAAAACCATTTGAATCAAAAGATGTTAATCCTGCACTATTTACTGCTTCAGCAGCTGTATTTGTTGTATTAAGGTGTTTTGTTACTCCCCTTACTGAATCATACAATCTATACCCCTCTACAGTTGTTCGCTCTCTTATCCAAACAAAATCTGGCTGAAATCCTAATCCAGTCACAGCTTGTGTACTACCATTACCTGTATAAGTAACTACGTTAAAACTATTAGCTAACTCTGGTTCTGGTTGTACGTTCTCTTCTGCGAATGCTAGGTAGATAAAAGTATCTCCGCTGTTGTTTCCCGAAGAGGTGTTTAGTGTAAATCCATTAGAATTAAAATCAGCATAATCAGACGCAGTACCCTCCGAAGTACTATCATTCGCCTTTAAGAACTTCTCTATTGGATTTGACGAATCTCTTTTATTGTCTATTATTGTCCAACTTCCAGTATTATTTGTTTTCTTAGTCATCACAAAAGCAGGTCTAAACCCTGTTACAATACTATTCCCACTTGCTCCAGTTCCAACGTAAGAACCTATTTTAGAATATCCCTCCACGCTGTGAAAGGCGTATGCTATATAGTCATTTCCGTTAGCATTTTGCAGGTTGCCGTTTTCAAATAACATAGACACAACGCTATCTGTACCTCCCATCCAAGTACTTTGCGATAAACCAGCAGTAGTGTTTAAGTGTCCAAAAATAGCTCCAGTAGGGGTTAGATTAGAGTTAAACGTCCAATTTGACGAAGCATCTCTATTTTTTACAAGAACAATTTCAGGAGTTTTTGACAAGCCGTGACCATAAGTTGAAGGTATTACTCCATTACCTGTATAAGAAATAATACTAAACCCTGCATCTGTATTAGCTGATACTTGACTTGTAATAGTTCCATCTGTGTTTGATACTGCTGTACCTCCTGCTTTCCAGTTCCAAGCTACCCATTTATTTCCTGTTTGATTATTACCTACCCAATTACCTAAAGTAAATCCATCATCATCAAAAGAAGTTAAAGTATTACTTATATATCCACTCTGATAAT
>Ga0233399_1000116_pt1 | contig 34713 bp, 30 predicted proteins | sample 43DmetaG_FD_182698 | JGI IMG/M metagenome (GOLD analysis project Ga0233399, IMG submission 182698) | Seawater microbial communities from Monterey Bay, California, United States - 43D | ecosystem: Environmental > Aquatic > Marine > Coastal | place: USA: California | collected 2016-11-08 | reverse complement strand
CATATACGGAGACGTTATCCAAATTTTTGGAGCCAAGGGATCATCAATCCTCTTCCTTCAAAATTAGAGGAAGTTTACGGACGTTTATTACTAACTAATAAATAGTCCGTCAAAAAAGGAAATTGTGTTGCAACCTTGAATAATAGGGGGAGCCATCATAAACAAGAGGTCATTTTTGACCTCTTTTTTATTTTGACTCCTTTTTAAAACCTTGCTGAACAACAGAATAGATTCTATACTAGGAGTGAGTATGAGGTTGCAACGCTCAAAATTGAAATTTTCAAATTTTAATTAAATACATTGGCAAAAAAGTAACTGTGAAGGTTGTTAAAGATAAAAACAATAAATGTAATAAGTGTGATTAATATAGTATGTATTATAATTATTAGAGTTGAGGATATAAGCGATAAGCTTAAACGAATTAAATTATAATGAATGTGATTTTTGTCTGCATATAATGGATTACACTTTCTTAAAATTCTAACTTTAATAATTATAAAAAAATCTTTTAAATGGATATGATAATAGTGATACTAATATCAGAAATATAGTCCCTTTAAATTTATAGTCAAATCCTTTGCAGGAAATAAAAAAATTAGTTAAAATTGCAAAGTAAAACATACCTTTTTTAATTATTTATTTCGGTTATGTTAAATAATTTTTTTGTTTCAATAATATTTTCGTCTATTTTTATTTTTAATGGCTTTTCTAATGATTTAAGAATCATTGATACATTGGAAATACACAATCAAATCAAATCATATGGGTTCGATGAAGATTTTATAAACTTTAAATCACATTTTTTTAGTAGTATTATTTTTAAAAATGACTCAACTCTTTTTTACAATCCAAATTCTTCTCTTCTTTTATTTGAAATACGTTTAGAGGATACTCCTAAAGTATCTAAGATTTCAAAGTCTTTACCTTCTGTTCACAGCTTTAACAGATATTTGTTTTCATACAAAGATGTTATATATAGCTACGGTGGAGAAGCTTTATTTAACTCATTTCCTGGCCTAATTTATTTTGATCATTCGTCTGGAAAATGGCTGAGTAAAAAAATTAAAAACTATCCATTTGATTCACAGAGAGTTTTAAATTCTTGGAAAATAGGAAATAAAATGATGGTTCTTTTAAAACACTTTTCAGATGTTGGAACAATAGATTTTGATGATAATATCAAATTCTCTTTTGGAGAGATAGATTTAGATGAATTTAAATATGTTCCAAATTTTTCTTTTAAAGGTACTTATCAAGAACTATTATTTCATTCGAATTTAGGGTTTTTTAGGGGTAACTATATATACGATTCTGATCTATACTCTTTGCACGGATATTTTCTGGATAATAATAGAATTGAATACAGGATTTTTGACAAAATATCAGGTTCTTTAATAAAAACTTCAAAGCTTGATGCGCTAGAACGTGTTAATGGCTTGTCTTACATTCATATTAAGGATTCTACAATTTATTATAGAGATCAAGATGGGAATGTTGAATCTTTTGATGTTTATTCAGGTTCAGTGATTCATAGTAAAGATTTTTTAAAACTATATAATTTTAAATCAAAAAGTGCTTTACCATATTATTTTATAGGTATAATAATTCTTCTGTTGATTTTATTATTAATAAAAAAAATAAATGTGAATTTTTCAAACACTTTAACAGATGAATCAACAGATGAATCAACAGATGAATTATTAGTCATTGAACATAAATTAAAAGATCTAAAACCAATGATTATTTCAAAAGAAAAGTTAGATGAATTATTTGGAATATCACACTATTCTTATGAAACTATAAAAACTAAAAGAAGTTATATAATAAAAAAATTAAGTAATAATACGGACATAAAAATAGAAAGAGTTAGGAAAAAGGCTGATAAAAGATTTTTCGATTATCAAATAAGTTAGTTAAAAAATACATTTAGAATGAACGAATAAGATGAACTTTGAAGTTAAGGATTAGATTCCAGTCACTCATAGAGTTACCGTTATATGGCAACCACAAATAGAAACCATGTAATCATCGAGCCACTTTCTTCACAATTAAGGGATATTTTCACTCGTTATTCAATTGTGATTGAGGAGGAAGAGAATTGGATATCGTCCATGGCAAGTAGATCATCAAAAGAAGATATTGTGCTGCAACTTTTAATAATAGTGGGTGAAAAAGGTATACAGAAATGTGAGCCTTTTTATATTAGCTATCACTGCACTACAATTTAATTTTTATTTTTCTCAATTCATATTTGGGATGTATCCTCCAAGACAACAGCCATAGGAAGTCATAATGCTGCTTTAATAAGATTGCCAATCCAATTTTTACTCATAATTTATTGCTTGGAAGTTTAAAAAACAATGTTTAATAACATAAATTAACTAAATCATAGGCATATCTTCTTCCCTTAATCCAACCTACAACATCTTTTCAATAGTCAGATATCTTTTCACTTAAAATCGATAAACCGAGCTAAGAAATCTTATCCTTTTTATACAAATAGATATCAATAGGAATTGATACTACTGCAAGGATTGGAGCTATCGGAATATCATAATTAGAGAAATATTGATTAACCTCATAAATGGTTATTCCAAAAATCACATAAATTAATTTTACAATAAAAAAAAATTTTTCAAAGATTGGCTCATTAGTTTTTCAAAAAATAAAAAGTAATAGAGTGATTTTTCAAGAACAAAATGAAATTTTATTAGGATATAAATATACTAATTACAAGTGTTTTTAGGTGTATATATCTAATAAACATAATTTTAGTTATTAAAAATTTAAATAATTATTTATTTCACAGAATTATGAGAAAATTAAAATTAACCCTGCTTTTTTTTAGTATACTTCAACTAAGTCATGCCCAAGAAACTATACCTTCAACTGGTGGGAATGCATCAGGTACAGGAGGCGCCACAAGCTATACTGTTGGTCAATTAGTGTATACAACTAACATATCAACTACAGGTTCTGTTTCACAAGGAGTGCAGCAAGCATTTGAATTTCAAACCTTAAGTAACCCAGGGCTTTTAGCTGCTCAATTAACAGCAGTTACCTACCCAAATCCCACAACAGATTTTATTGTGTTGAAGATTACAGACACCATGCTAGAAAATTTACAATATACTCTTTTTGATATTAATGGAAAAACTATAGACAGCAATCCAGTCAAAACTTCTAGCACAGAGATTCCTATGAAGAATTTATCTATAGGGATGTATCTATTAAAACTTACAAAAAAAAATAAACCACTAAAAACTTTTAAAATTATAAAAAAACACTAATTATGAAAAACCTTTATCCTTTTCTAATTTTATTATTTCTAAGTCTAAATATTTATGCTCAATCTCCAGAGAAGATGAGTTATCAGGCAATTGTTCGAGACGCAGACAATACGCTTGTAGCCAACAAAACTATAGGGATGCAGATAAGTATCTTACAGAGTAATACAACAGGAACAGTTGTGTATGCAGAAACCCACACGATAGATACTAACTTAAATGGATTGGTAAGTTTAGAAATAGGTAGAGGAAGTACCTCAGATAATTTTAGTACAATAGATTGGAGTGCTGGTCCTTATTTTATAAAAACCGAGACAGACCCAACAGGGGGAAGTAGTTACACTATTACAGGAACAAGTCAATTAATGAGTGTGCCATTTGCACTGTATGCAAATACATCAGGAAGTTCTCAAACAAATGCTACAAATATTGCTAAAAATAAAACTGCTATTGAATTAAACACCGCTAAAGTTGGCTATACAGAAATCTTAGTTTCTGCAAATGCAGATGTAGTAGCCAACACAGCTAAGACAGGAATTACTAATGACCAAGCGAGTGCTATTAAAGCCAACACCGCAAAGACTTCTATGATTTTAGGAACAACAGCAAGTACAGCATTAGCAGGAAATACTTCTACAATCACTTCTGACCAAGCGAGTGCTATTAAAGCCAACACCGCAAAGACTTCTATGATTTTAGGAACAACAGCAAGTACAGCATTAGCAGGAAATACTTCTACAATCACTTCTGACCAAGCGAGTGCTATTAAAGTCAATACAGCTAAAATAACCAATGCAACACATACAGGAGATGTAACAGGAGTTACAGCATTAACGATTGTTGATGATGCAGTAACTACGGCCAAGATTAAGGATGCCAATGTTACCGATGCAAAAATAGTAACTGTTTCAGCTTCAAAACTAACGGGCGCAGTTAGTGTTGCTAAAGGAGGAACTAATATATCATCATATAGAGAGGGAGACTTTTTATATGCAAATAGCGATGGTGAATTAACCACACTAACCAAAGGAACAGCAGGACAAGTATTATCGATGAATGGACGTGAAACAGCTCCAGAGTGGAAGGCTGCTGCTACTGGGGTTGCTAAAGATGGATATAAAGCGGGAGACTTTTTATATGCAGGTGGCAGGGGTGAATTAACCACACTTAGCGCAGGAAGAGCTGGGCAAGTATTAGTGATGGATACAGATGGAACAGCCCCAGAATGGGCTGCTGCTACTGGGGTTGCTAAAGATGGATATACAGCGGGAGACTTTTTATACGCAGGTGGCAGGGGTGAATTAATCACACTTAGTGCAGGAAGAGCAGGGCAAGTATTAACGATGAAAGATTCAGAAACTCCAGAGTGGGGTAGTGCTACTAAAGCTTATTCTATTGGTGATTTTGTCCACGGAGGTATTGTATTTTGGGTAGATGAAACTGGACAGCACGGACTTGTTTGTGCAAAACAGGACCAAAATGCAAGTGTAAGATGGTTTGGTGGGACAAATGGAAACACACAAGCTAAAGGAGATGGTGTTTATGCAGGAAAAGCAAATACAACAATAATAATAACTGGTACAGTATCTATTGGAGATGATAATGCTACGTATGCTGCTCGTATTTGCAATGAATTAGAAATTACAGTGGGAGACAAAACTTATGGAGATTGGTATTTACCTTCGAATCACGAACTGAATTTAATGTATCAAAATAAGAGAACGATAAATACCACAGCAGGAAATAATAGAGGGAGTGATTTGTCAAATGCCTACTGGAGTTCTACAGAGATCGATAACGATGGCGCGTTGAAAACGGATTTCAGCGGTGGGAGAGGGGTTGAGACCAATAAGGGCAGCACAAGCAATGTACGTGCAGTTAGGGCTTTTTAGTTATTTTTAAATTAAATTTAAATCAACTGAGAACAATTTATGAACATACTAATTATCAAAAAAATCCACTCTAGAATTTCAACAGCATCAACAGGGTAAACAAAAGCGCTGGCTTATAAATTAAATGTATCAGAAAGAACAATTTACAATTACATTCATTTTATGAGAAGTGAATTGAATGCTCCCATAATATATAATAGCATCAAAGATACTTACCTTTATAACTCAAATTACAATATTAATTTTATTCATAAAGAGTGCGTTTAAGCATGATAAAGTTCATTGTAATTTTTCATTTTTGTTTGTTTTTAAATTATGATTATAGTTCTGTCGCATTAACTTGGAGTAACTAATAAATGTTTAGATTTGACTTCATCTAATACTGAAATTATGTTTGATCGTCATCGTTATCCAAGAGTAGTTATACTACAAGCGGTTTATTTCAAATTTAGATTTATGTGGAGTTATAGAGATCTGGAAGAACTTATGTCAATCAGAGGGATAAAAGTAGACCATTCCACTATCCAAACACGGGTATTTAAATTTTCTAAAGAAGTAGAGAAGAATATGCACAAGCTAAAAAAGCAAGTTTATGATAGTTGGTGAATTGATGAAACATATATCAGGGTAAAAGGCAGAGATATGAATTTATACCATGCAGTAGATAAGTAAGGAAATACAGTAGATTTCTTGTTAACTAAACGGAGACAGAAGATGTCGGTACAGAAGTTTTTCAACAAAGCTGTAGGTAATAATGGTAAACCAAGAATTGTAAAAATAGACAAAAGTGGGGCTAATAGTTCAGCAATTTTTACAGTGAACAAAAGAAGTTTAAGCTCAAAGAAAATAAAGATACGAAAAGTCAAGTACTTCAATAATATTATAGAACAAGACCATCGAAGAATAAAAAGACGAATAAGAATAATGACAGGATTTAAGGAGTTTGAATCAGCACAGCGAACCCTCTCAGCAATAGAAGTTGTTAGTATAATTAAAAAGGTTAAAATCATTAACCCTTGTTCTACTTCGTTCAAAACATTATGTTCGTTAGTTGCTTAAAAATGTATTTAAAATTTTATTTTTATCATTGTTGAAGTTAACGCGACAGAACTATTTCCCTTAATGTTATTATATTTACCCTATGAAATACTTTGTTGTTGCTTTTTTATTTTTATTTTCGATGTGTGAACAAAATAATACAGAGACCAAAGATGATATAAATATTGTTAAAGGTCAGTATATTCTTCAGAACGTTAGTTGCTACTGTTCTTTTGAAGATTATGATTTTACAGTAAATCAATTGTGGTTTTTTCCAAAAGAACAACTTTTAGTTAGTAAGGGAATTGTTGATGATGGAGTTTACATTACAAGTCCAAATGAACCCAAAAGCTATTTTATAGCTGATGGAATTTTAACACTTACCAAAAGCAAGAAACAATACACAATAGAAACTAACGGTGATGAAATTCTATTAAGTTTTATAGATGACCCTAGAATAGCTGATGACGAAATCACCTATTCCTTTAAAAAAGGAAAAGCTGATGATGATTGCATAAACCCAAATGATATTATACTTGCATCAGCTTGTACAAAAGAGTATGATCCTGTATGTGGATGTGATGGGAATACATATTCAAATTCTTGCACAGCAACTAACTATGGTGGAGTTAGTTCTTTTACAAATGGTGAATGTTCAAACTAACACATCGGCACATCTTCTCAGTAATGATTTTTTAGTGTTATTATTGCCACATCCTTACAAGAATCTAAAGCAATCCTTTATTATAAATCAAAAGCCTCTTTTATCTTATCTACATAATCTAGTTTCTCCCAAGTAAACGTTTCTACCTCTTCAGAAACAGTTTCTCCCATTGGGTTTGTAAACGTCACTGTTTTTACTTCGGGAGTTCTTCCCATATGGCCATATGCCGCAGTTTCAGAATAAATAGGAGTTCTTAATTTTAAACGTTGTTCAATAAAATAAGGACGCATGTCAAAAATAGTTTCCACTATTTTACTGATTTCACCGTCAGATAAATCTACTGTTGAACTGTTGTAGGTTTCAACATTGATACTGGTCGGTTTTGCCACACCAATAGCATAGGAAACCTGAACCAAGACTTCTTTACAAAGACCTGCAGCGACTAAGTTTTTGGCAATGTGTCTTGTGGCATAGGCGCCAGATCGATCGACTTTAGAAGGATCTTTTCCAGAGAAAGCACCCCCACCGTGTGCTCCTTTACCACCATAGGTGTCCACAATAATTTTTCTCCCTGTTAAACCCGTATCTCCATGGGGTCCTCCAATGACAAAAACTCCAGTTGGATTGATATGATAGGTAATTTCTTTTGTAAATAATTGTTGAATATGAGTTGGTAATTTTGCAATGACTCTAGGAATTAAAATTTCAACAATGTCTTTTTTGATTTTGGCCAACATTACTTCTTCAGAAGGGTCAAAATCATCGTGCTGGGTAGAGATGACAATTGCATCAATTCTTTGTGGGATATTATCATCAGAATATTCAATTGTTACTTGGCTTTTCGCATCTGGACGAAGGTAGGGGATGTCCTTATTTTCTCTTCGCAATGCTGCTAGCTCTCTCAATAATCTGTGTGAGATTTCAAGGGCTAAAGGCATGTAATTTTCAGTTTCATTTGTGGCATACCCAAACATCATTCCTTGATCTCCAGCACCCTGCTCTTCGGGGCTCGTTCTATCAACTCCTTGATTAATATCTGGTGATTGCTCATGAATTGCAGACAATACTCCACAAGAATTGCCGTCGAACATATAATCTCCTTTGGTATACCCAATTTTGTTAATGACATCTCTGGCAATTTTTTGAACGTCTAAATAGGTTTTAGACTTCACTTCTCCTGCTAAAATAACCTGACCAGTTGTAACGAGCGTTTCACAAGCAACTTTACTCGACTTGTCAAAGGCTAGAAAGTTATCAATTAGTGCATCAGAGATTTGATCAGCAACTTTGTCTGGATGTCCCTCCGAAACGCTTTCCGAAGTAAATAAATATGACATATATCTTTTTTTATAATAATTGAAAATAAAAATTGATTGCTTGTCGCTAAAAGTAGTAGAAAATTACTGCTTTAGCATTTTTTGTTTCAACTGAATATATCAGTATCAGAGGTTGCAATCAGTTCAAATTTTTCCTCTTTAATTCATTGCAAAGTTACATTATATATCTAAATATTATCACTTTTTACAATAATATTTTATTATGATATTATCAATAAAATAGAGTTCACATCTAATAAATTAACTGATGTTTAGAAAAATAGTCTTTTAAGTGTGATATTGTTATTTCTTAAAAATAAAATCATTTTTACTTGGATATTTAATTTTTCTGAACCTATATTTGCACTCACAAAGTTCAATAACTTATTGAAATGTTATCAAGAAAGGTGAAGGGATTAGACCCGTTGAAACCTTAGCAACCCTTTAGAAATAAAGAAGGTGCTAAATTCTACCTAAGTATTTTATATTTGGATAGATAACAAAAAAGAGATTTCCTGTTCTGGAAAGCTCTATTTTTCTTAATAACATTTTTCTAGTAAGTACATCTTTAAAACAGGTGCATTTGACTTTTGGTTTAATCTCAAAGGGATTCACAATATAGGTATTGGATTTCTTTTGAAAATAGTATTTCTGTAAGTGCAGAAATTTTAATTAACTCAAAAAAAATAGAAAAATGAGTACGCAAAAATTAGCAACAAACGCATTACATGCAGGGCATGATGTAACACAAAATGGAGGAACAAGAGCAGTTCCTATTTATCAAACATCATCGTATGTTTTTAACAATTCAGAACATGCTGCCAATCTTTTTTCATTAAAAGAATTAGGATTTATTTACACCCGTTTAAACAATCCTACAAATCAAATTTTACAAGATCGTTTAGCGGCAGTTGAAGGAGGAATTGGAGCCGTTGTTTTTGCATCCGGAACCTCAGCAATAGCAACAGGTTTATTAACCCTTTTAAAAGCTGGAGACCATATCGTTGCTTCAAGTAGTTTGTATGGAGGAACCTTCAATTTATTGAATGTAACATTGCCAAGATTTGGCATTACAACGACTTTTGTAGATGCATCAAATCCAGATAATTTTGCAGCTGCTGTTCAAGACAATACAAGAGCCTTTTTTGTAGAATCGTTAGGGAATCCAAAATTAGATGTATTAGATTTAGAAGCGATCTCTGCGCATTCTAGAGCGGCAGAAGTTCCATTTATAGTAGACAACACAGTAGCAACGCCGGTTTTATTAAACCCAATTAAACACGGAGCAAACATTGTCATTCATTCTTTAACAAAATATATTGGAGGACAAGGAACTTCTTTGGGAGGAGCCATTATTGATGCAGGAACTTTTAACTGGGCAAATGGTAAATTTCCAGAATTTACGGAACCTTCTGCAGGGTATCATGGATTGAAATATCATGAAGTTTTAGGAGCAGCTTCCTATACCTTTAAATTAATTCTAGAAGGCTTACGTGATTTTGGAGGAGCATTGAGTCCTACAAATGCCTTCAATATAATTCAAGGATTGGAAACATTGCCAGTAAGAATCAAACAGCATTCAGAAAATGCGTTAGCTCTTGCAAAATGGTTAGAAGCTCAGGAAGAAGTGGCTTGGGTAAATTATCCTGGTTTAGAAAGTAGTACCTACAAATCATTAGCAGATAAGTACTTGCCAAAGGGACAAAGCGGAATTGTTACTTTTGGAGCAAAAGGTGGTTTTGAAGCTGCAAAAAAGATTGCAGACAAAACAAAGGTATTTTCATTATTGGCAAATATTGGAGATACAAAATCTTTAATCATTCACCCAGCAAGTACAACCCACCAGCAGTTAGATGAAGCACAACAAGCAAATGCAGGTGTTGGTCAGGATTTAATTAGATTGTCTGTGGGTATTGAAGATTTAGAAGATTTAAAAGAAGACTTAAAAGCAGCTTTTTCTGAACTATAAATAACTCCTTGAAAGATCAACTAAAACATATCAAAATAAAAGGGTTCACTACAGAAGCAGGTACCTCCTTTTCTGAACTTAATTTGAGTTACCAGGTTTTTGGAAAAGAATTAGGGACAGCTCCTGTAGTGTTAATCAATCATGCCTTGACCGGGCACAGTAATGTTGCCGGAGATAAGGGATGGTGGCGAGATATAGTTGGTCGTCAGAAAGCGATTAACACCGATGTTTATACCATTTTGTCTTTTAATATTCCTGGAAATGGGTTCGATGGTTTTTTAATTGATAATTACAAAACCTTTATTGCAAGAGATATTGCCAAGATCTTTTTACAAGGATTATCTACATTAAAAATTACACAGTTATTTGCGTTAATTGGAGGTTCTTTGGGAGGAGGAATTGCTTGGGAAATGGTTTCTTTAGATACAAAAATTACCCAACATTTTATTCCGGTTGCAACCGATTGGAAGTCTACAGATTGGTTAATTGCCAATTGTCAAATTCAAGAACAATTTTTAGTAAATTCCAGCAATCCTGTTCATGATGCCAGAATGCATGCAATGTTATGTTACAGAACACCAGAGTCTTTTAAAGAACGTTTTCATCGATCTAAAAAAGACAATTCAGATGTTTTTGATGTCGAAAGCTGGTTGTTACATCATGGAAAAAAATTACAAGAACGCTATCAACTCTCCTCTTACAAGTTAATGAATCAATTATTAAAAACAATTGACGTTACAGAGGGAGGAAAAAAAGATATTGAACTTCTCGATAAAGTGGAGGCCAATATTCATATTATTGGGGTTGATTCTGATCTGTTTTTTACTGCAGAAGAAAACAGAGAAACCCACAAAAAATTGGCATTAACAAAAGAGAATGTTACCTATACTGAAATAAACTCAGTGCATGGGCACGATGCTTTTTTGATAGAATATGACCAATTGCAAAAAATTATTGAACCTATTTTTAATAAAGATTACAAAGAGAATAAGATGAAAATTTTAAAATTTGGAGGAAAGTCTTTGGCAAACGGAAAAGGTTTAGAAAATGCAATTGAACTTATTTCAACTAAGTACAACGCTGGAGAAAAAATAGCTGTAGTTGTCTCTGCAAGAGGAGATTCAACAAATGAATTAGAGTCTATTTTACATCAGGCAGCAGCAAAAAAAGAATACAAATCTGCCTTTGAGAAGTTTCAAAAATACCAACAAGAACCCAATGGTAAAGTTGATTTTTCAGACGAATTTTCAAAATTAGAAACTATTTTTGAAGGGGTTTCTTTATTGGGTGATTACAGTCAGAAAATTAAAGAAGAAGTTTTGGCTCAAGGAGAATTGCTATCGGTAAAATTAGTAGCGAGTTTATTAGAAAAGTTACAAATCTCTGCCAATCCAGTAGATTCTAGGTCTTTAATTATTACAGACGAAAATTTTGGAAATGCGCAACCTATCAACTCCGTTTCCAAAGAAAATGTAAGGAGTTATTTTAAGAATAATTTGACTAAAATTCAGATTGTTTCAGGGTTTATTGCGTCAACTAAAAAAGGAGAAACAACCACTTTAGGAAGAAACGGAAGTAATTATACGGCCGCTTTATTAGCAAATTATTTAGATGCAGAAGAGTTGCAAAACTACACACATGTGAGTGGTATCTTTACAGCCAATCCAGAGATGGTGGCGGATGCCAAAAAAATTGAACAATTATCCTTCTCAGAAGCCAATGAATTGGCCAATTTTGGAGCCACGATTTTGCATGCCAAAACAATCATTCCTTTGTTGGAAAAGAATATAAACCTTCGAGTTTTAAATACCTTTAATAAAGAAGATAAAGGAACTTTAATTACTTCAGAATCTTCCGTTAAAGGAATCAAATCTATTTCTACAACCAATCATGTTGCCTTGCTAAATTTTGAAGGAAGAGGCTTGTTAGGAAAAGTGGGAGTAGATGCACGAATTTTTAGAGTTTTAAGTGACAAAAATATCAGTGTGAGTATTATTTCTCAGGGTTCATCAGAAAGAGGAATTGGTTTAATAATAGATGCAGACAAAGCAAGTCAAGCCGTTTCAGCCCTGGAGAAAGAATTTGAGAATGATTTTTACTCTCAAGATGTAAATCAGATTTCTGTTGTAAACAACGTTGCTGTAATTTCTATCATTGGGCAAGATTTAAGTGAATTTCACCATCCTTACAACGCTTTGATAAAAAATCAAATTGTACCCGTTTTATTCAACAATACAGTAACGGGTAAAAATGTGAGTTTGGTGGTTAAAAAAGAGGAGTTGCACAAAGCTGTTAATGTAATTCATGGTCAAATTTTTGGAGTTACAAAAAAAATAAATATTGCTATTTTTGGAAAAGGCTTGGTTGGGGCAACTTTGATCGATCAACTAATTGAGAACACACAATCTGTTTTAGAAAGAAGAAAAATTCAATTCAATGTTTTTGCCATTGCCAACTCAAAAAAAGTACTTTTAAACAAAGACGGAGTTTCTAAAAATTGGAAAGATACTCTAAACCATCGTGGCGATGAGAACCTCTCTGTTAGTGATATTATTTCATTTGCCAAAACACATCATTTTGAAAACTTAATTGCTGTAGACAATACTGCAAATGTCAATTTTGTGGGGAATTACATTCCTTTTATAGAAGCTGGTTTCGATTTGGTTTCTTGTAATAAAATTGCCAACACCTTGTCTTTTGACTTTTACAAACAGGTAAGAGCAAAACTAAAAGAACACAAAAAGCAATATTTATATGAAACCAATGTGGGTGCAGGTTTGCCTTTGATAGATACCATTCGTCTGTTGCATGAGTCTGGAGAAAATATCACAAAAATTAGAGGTGTATTTTCGGGGTCATTAAGTTACTTATTTAATAATTTTTCTTCGGAAAAGCTTCCTTTTTCAAAAATTTTACAAGAAGCAATTGACAAAGGATATACAGAGCCAGATCCTCGAGAGGATTTAGGAGGGAATGATGTTGCTAGAAAATTACTAATTCTAGCAAGAGAACTAGATTTAGAAAATGAATTGACAGAAGTTAAAATTAAAAACTTAATTCCTGAACATCTCCAAGAAAATTCTTTGGATGAATTCTTAGGGAATTTAGAGTTATTAAATGACGAATATCAAACGATAAAAGACCATCAAAAGCCAAACCATGTGCTTCGTTATATCGGAGAATTAAGTGGCGATTTATCTCAAACCAAAGGAGATTTAGAAGTAAAATTAGTATCCACTCCACAAAGTAGCCCTCTAGGTTCTTTAAAAGGGTCTGATGCAATTTTTGAAATCTATACAGAATCATATGGAGAACAACCTATTGTAATTCAAGGAGCAGGAGCAGGAGCAAGTGTAACAGCAAGAGGTGTTTTTGGGGATATTTTAAGATTGGCAAAACACAATAATTAAACTTTTTGGAATCGTTTTAAAAACGACAAGGCTCATAAAATAAATGAATAAACATTTTGAAACACAGGCAATTAGGAGTCAGGCAGAAAGGACTCAGTTTTCTGAACATTCTACACCATTATACTTAACCTCAAGTTTTGTTTTTGAGGATGCTGAAGACATGCGTTCTTCTTTTGCAGAAGAAAAAGAGCGTAATTTATACAGTAGGTTTACCAATCCGAATACAACAGAATTTGTAGATAAAATTGTTGCAATGGAAGGGGCTGAAGCGGGGCATGCATTTGCAACCGGAATGTCGGCAATTTTCTCAACATTTGCGGCCTTACTAAATGCCGGCGATCATGTGGTTTCATGTAGATCTGTGTTTGGCTCTACACATAGTATGTTTGACAAATACCTTCCGAAATGGAATATTGAAACGTCCTATTTTAAGGTAAATGAAGCACATCTATTAGAGCATTTCATCAAAGAGAATACAAAAATTCTATACATTGAGACACCTACAAACCCTGCTGTAGACATTCTAGATTTAGACGCCATTGGAACAATTGCTAAAAAGCACAATCTTATTTTCATTGTCGACAATTGCTTTGCAACACCCTATATTCAACAACCCATAAAATTTGGTGCCGATTTAGTAATACATTCAGCAACCAAATTAATTGATGGTCAGGGTCGAGTTCTTGGTGGCATTACAGTAGGAAGCAAAGAATTAATGCGAGAGATTTATTTATTTGCAAGAAATACAGGGCCAGCGATGTCTCCTTTTAATGCATGGATATTGTCTAAAAGTCTAGAGACACTTTCTATAAGAGTTGAAAAACACTGCGAGAATGCAATGCAAGTAGCAAAATTTTTAGAAGGAAATTCGAATATTAAATTTGTGAAATATCCATTTTTAAAATCACATCCTCAATATAAGGTTGCCAAAGACCAGATGAAATTAGGAGGTAATATTGTTGCTTTTGAAATCAAAGGAGGAATCAGCGCAGGTAGCAATTTTTTAAATGCGATCAAAATGTGTTCTTTATCCGCAAATTTAGGTGATACAAGAACGATTGTTACACATCCATCATCTACAACTCACGGACGTTTAACCGAAGAAGATAGACTAGAAGTTGGTATTACAGATGGTTTGGTAAGGATTTCTGTAGGCTTAGAAAATGTAGCAGATATTATTGCAGACATTCAACAGGCTTTGAATGCTTGATAATTACATTTATAAGGTGTAGTTTTGTAACATGCTTTCTAAAAAAACAAAATACGGAATTAAAGCACTTACTTATTTGGCAAGAAAAGAGCATAAGGAACCTGTTCCAATTGCTGAAATTTCAAAAAGTGAAAATATCTCTTTAAAGTTTTTAGAAAGTATCCTCTTAACACTTCGTAAGAACGAATTGTTAGGCTCCAAAAAAGGAAAAGGTGGTGGCTACTATCTTTTGAAAGAACCTGGTGAAATTGAAATGACTGTGGTTATGAGAATTTTAGAAGGCCCAATTTCTATGGTTCCTTGTGTGAGTTTAAATTTTTATAAAAAATGCGCTGATTGTCCAGATGAGACCAAATGCGCAGTTCATAACCTGATGACAGAACTTAGAGACAGTTCTCTAAAGATATTTAGAAATACTACATTGGCTGATTTATGCAACTGCTAAAATCTTAAAAACACATGAAAAATTTAAAGATTATATTTTTTACTAAAAGGTTTTAGTAATTCGATATTCCTACTTTTCATCTCCTTTTTTTAGTAATCTACTAATTTTATAGGGTTTTATAAATTATTCTAAATTTGAAACCATTTAATAGTATTTTTTATAGTAGATTTGTATATCCTATCAATATAGTAGGGTATTATTTGAATTAATTATTTTTTATGATTTTAAACCAAATCATTTTTAGTAAAAAAGCACAGGGTAGAGGTTTTGAAGAAGATAAGAATTCTGAAAAACCTTTACGAAGTGTATTAAAAGCATTGAGCTGGAGAGTTTTAGGAACCCTAGATACCTTGTTGGTGTCTTACATTTTGATTGGGGAAATTGCTTTAGCTACATCAATTGCTTCGGTAGATTTTATAACAAAATTAGTTTTGTATTTCTTTCATGAAAGAATATGGAATAAGATAAATTGGGGAAAATAATGAGCTTAAATTTAACACTAATAAACAAAAAATTAAAAGATAAAAGTCCGGAAGAAATTATTTCTTGGGCCATTTCTTTTGCTAAAAACCCTTTAATTACAACCAACTTTAGACCTTATGAGGTAGCAATTTTAAGTGCAGTTACAGAGGTTCAGAAAGACATTAAAGTGATTTGGTGTGACACAGGGTACAATACAGCTGAGACTTATAAACACGCAGAGGAAACAATAGAAAAACTGAATTTAAATATTCATTTATACACCCCAAAACAAACAACTGCACACCGCAATGTTGTTATGGGAATACCATCTATAGAGGATGAAAAACATGTTCTTTTTACGGAGCAAGTTAAACTAGAGCCCTTTTCAAGAGCAATGAAAGAACACCAACCTGATGTGTGGTTTACCAATTTGAGAAAAGGTCAAACTTCGTTTAGAAATAGCATAGACATTGTTTCTGAAAGTAAAGACGGAATTATAAAGGTGAGTCCGTTTTACAACTGGTCAGACGAAGCACTAGATCACTATTTAGAAGCTAAAAATCTGTCGAACGAGTTTACCTATTTCGATCCGACAAAAGTAGAAAGTAATAGAGAATGTGGTTTGCATATCTAAAAGACATGATAATGAATCAAAAAACAATACAAGTAGATGCTTTAGAGAGTGAAGCAATACATATCTTTAGAGAAGTAGTCGCACAGTTTGAAAAGCCAGTATTGCTTTTTTCGGGTGGAAAAGATAGTATTACTTTAGTTAGATTGGCCCAAAAAGCTTTTTTCCCTGCAAAAATTCCGTTTCCCTTAATGCATATTGACACCGGTCACAATTTTCCTGAAACAATAGAATTTAGAGACAAATTAGTAGATGAATTAGGTGTTGAATTACTTGTTAGAAATGTACAAGATAATATTGATAACGGTCGAGTAAAAGAAGAAACAGGAAGGTATGCTAGTAGAAATATGTTACAAACAGAAACCCTCCTAGATGCCATAGAAGAGTTTGGTTTTGATGCCTGTATTGGAGGTGCTAGAAGAGATGAAGAAAAAGCAAGAGCAAAAGAAAGAATATTTTCGGTAAGAGATGATTTTGGACAGTGGGATGAGAAAAACCAACGACCAGAGGTATTTGATATGTTAAACGGAAAAATAGATTTAGGACAAAACGTTCGTGTGTTTCCAATTTCAAATTGGACAGAGTTAGATGTTTGGTCCTACATTCAAAAGGAAGAAATTGAAATTCCTTCTATTTATTTCGCTCACAAACGAAAAACATTCTTTAGAGACGGAATGATTTGGTCTGCCGATGATGAGGTTGTTTATAGAGATGAAAGTGAAACTGTAGAAGAAAGAATGGTTCGTTTTAGAACAGTTGGTGATATGAGTTGTACTGCAGCAGTTTTATCTGATGCGGTAGATATATTAAAAGTGGTTGAAGAAATTAGAGATTCATCTATCTCAGAAAGAGGAGCAAGAATAGATGATAAAAGATCTGAAGCTGCAATGGAGAAAAGAAAGCAACAAGGTTATTTTTAAAATTAACCAACCCTAAAAGAATATAAAAATTAACATGTTTAGTAAGGTTAACAGCTAGTAGAATAAAGAAATGAATGTATTAAAAATAGCAACTGCAGGAAGTGTAGACGATGGTAAAAGTACCTTAATTGGTCGTTTGCTGTATGATACAAAATCACTGACAGATGATAAACTAGAAGCGATTGAAGAAAAAAGCAAACAAAGAGGATTTGATTATTTAGATTTTTCATTGGCAACAGATGGTTTAGTTGCAGAAAGAGAACAAGGAATTACCATTGATGTAGCCCATATTTATTTTTCAACATCCTCAAAAAGTTTCATTATTGCAGATACTCCCGGTCATATAGAGTATACAAGAAATATGGTAACCGGAGCTTCAACAGCCCAAGCCTCTATTGTTTTAATTGATGCTAGAAATGGTGTTGTGGAACAAACCTATCGTCATTTCTTTATCAATAATTTATTGCGAATTAAAGATGTTGTAATTGCAATAAATAAAATGGATTTGGTTGATTTTTCTGAAGATAAATTTAAAACTATCAAAGCAGAAATGGAATACTTAGCAAGTAAAAGTGAGTATAAAAGCCAGAAATTAACATTCATTCCTTTATCGGCTTTAGAAGGAGACAATGTTGTTTCACCTTCAGAAAATATGCCTTGGTATAAAGGAGAAACTTTACTACATCACTTAGAAAGATTAAAAGTTGAAGATATCAATGACGTCTCACAAGCTCGTTTTCCAGTGCAATCCGTGATTAGACCAAAGACAGAAGAATATCATGATTTTAGAGGGTATGCAGGTAAAATTTATGGAGGTAATTTTGAGGTTGGAGACAACATTACCGTTTTGCCATCTCAAACAAAATCAACAATAAAAAGTATTCATTTTTTTGATAAAGAGTTTGTTTCAGCAAAAAGAGGAAGTTCTGTAACTCTCACTTTAGCAGATAATGTAAATGTTAGTAGAGGAGATATGTTGGTAAAAGTAAATGAAGAACCTACGATAACCAAACAACTAGAGGCCACCATTTGTTGGATGGATTCTACACCATTACAAGTGTCACAAAAATATTATATCAAACATGGTGTAAATGATGCACAGGCAAAAATCACACAATTATCTAGCATCATTAAAACAGATTTTTCTGGGATTGAAGAACATCCGTCTGAATTACAGTTAAATCAAATAGGAGATGTGCAATTAAAATTAAGCAAGCCTCTATTAGTAGATGCTTTTACTCAAAATAAATCGAACGGCGCATTTATTTTAATCAACCCAAAAACAAACAATACAGTTGGTGTTGGTTTCATCCGATAATAAATAAAAAAATATGCAAAGTTTTAGAACCGAAATAGAGAATCCTATTGTAGAAAAAGATATTTTAGAGTTGGATCGTAAAATTCAGCTTTTTAAAGAAGGCAAAATAGACGAAGAACGCTTTAGAAGTTTGCGTTTGGCTAGAGGAGTTTATGGTCAGCGTCAGTTTGGTGTACAGATGATCCGTATAAAATTACCTTACGGAAAGCTAACAAGTGAACAATTGCACAGAATTTCTGATGTTTCAGACGAATATTCACGCGGTAGATTGCATATTACCACACGTCAAGATATCCAAATTCATCATGTAAATTTAGACAGAACTCCAGAGTTGTGGGCGCAATTAGAAAAGGATGATATTACATTACGGGAAGCCTGTGGGAATGCCGTTAGAAACGTTACAGCCTCAGAAACGGCAGGAATAGATCGAAACGAACCTTTTGATGTTTCTCCCTACGCAGAGGCAACCTTTTCATTCTTTTTAAGAAATCCAATTTGTCAAGAAATGGGACGTAAATTTAAGATGTCTTTTTCTGGTACGGATGATGATACAGCAATTAGTTTTATTCATGATTTAGGATTTATAGCAAAAATAAAAACAGAAAATGGAGTTGCTAAAAAAGGCTTTAAAGTTGTATTAGGGGGTGGTTTGGGTTCTCAACCAAGACACGCAGACCTCATTTATGAATTTTTAGAAGAAGACTTGTTAATACCCACAATAGAAGGGGTTTTAAGAATTTTTGATCGCTTTGGAGAACGTGCAAAAAGAGCAAAAGCACGATTGAAATTTTTAGTGAAAGAGATCGGAATCGAAGCTTTTTTACAGTTGGTTTCAGATGAAATAAATGCCTTAGAAAACAAAACTTTTAAAGTAGATACAACACCTTTTGAGCAGGAAATTACATGTAACGAAGTGACAATTCCTTCTGTGAAAATTGAAGATGAAGCGGCCTATACCGAGTGGAAAGAAACCAATGTTATTCTACAGAAACAAAAAGACTTCGTTGCAATTGGAATTAAGGTTCATTTGGGAGATTTTTATACTCCAAAAGCAAGATTATTAGCAGATTTGGTAAAAAAATATGCAGCAAATGAAATTAGATTAACCCTGCGTCAAAATATTTTAATTCGGCATGTAAAAGAAGATAGGCTTCCATTTTTTTATACAGAATTACAAAAATTAGGCTTTGCAAAATCGGGTTATAATTCTACTTCAGATATTACCGCGTGTCCCGGAACAGACACCTGTAATTTAGGGATTTCTAGTAGTACAGGAATTGCTGTTGCATTGGAAAAAGTATTGGAACAAGAATACCCTAGTTATAGTAACAACAAAGAAATTGCTATAAAAATTAGTGGATGCATGAATGCTTGTGGACAGCATAATATGGCCCACATTGGTTTTCAAGGAATGTCGATAAAAGTAGGGCAATTGCAAGCACCAGCTCTACAGGTTTTAATAGGAGGAGGTATTCTAGGCGATGGAAAAGGTCGTTTTTCAGATAAATTAGTAAAGATTCCGAGTAAGAAAGGGCCAGAAGCACTGCGTATTTTGTTGAATGATATTGAGGCAAACCAACAAAAGGAAGAAACGTTTTTAGGGTATTACGATAGACAAGGAAAAATGTATTTCTATGATTTGTTAAAAGGCTTGTCTGATACCACCAATTTAGCACCGACTGATTTTATTGATTGGGGACATTCAGAAAATTATGTAAAAGCAATTGGAGTGGGAGAATGTGCAGGAGTTGTCATTGACTTAGTTGCTACCCTACTTTTTGAAAGTGAAGAAAAAATTACAAATTCTGAAGAAGCGTTCAAAGAACATCAGTTTTCTGATAGTATCTATCATGCATATACTTCTATTGTCAATACTGCAAAAGCCTTGTTAATTTCTGAAAATATCAAAACAAATACCCAAGCGGGAATCATTAGTGGTTTTCAAGAGCATTTTGTTGAGACAAACAAGATTCAATTAACAGGTTCTTTTGAAACATTGGTGTATCAAATTAAAGAAGAAGCGCCCACAAAAAGTTTTGCAAATAGCTATTTGAAAGAGGCAAAATTATTTTATCAAAAAGCAGATGCTTTTAGAAAAAAACAAGTAGATTATGTTTCATAAGACACCGAAATTAACAGTCGTTGGTGCAGGCCCTGGAGACGTAGATTTAATTACCCTAAAAGCGATTAAAGTTTTAAAAACTGCAGATGTTGTTTTGTATGATGCGTTGGTAAATGAAGAATTATTGACTTACATTCACTCAGAAGCAGAAGTGATTTTTGTTGGAAAACGAAGAGGATGCTACACTTATCAACAAGAAAAAATTAATGAATTGATTGTTTCTCGCGCCAATTCAAAAGGGCATGTCGTTCGATTAAAAGGAGGAGATCCATTTGTGTTTGGAAGAGGCGCTGAAGAAATGGAATATGCTGCAAGTTTTGGAATAGAAACGGCAATGGTTCCTGGAATTTCATCCTCATTGGCAGTTGCAGCTCATCAAAATATACCCATAACAAAACGCGGAAGTGCAGAAAGTTTCTGGATCATCACAGGAACTACAAAAGACCATAAAATTTCAAAGGATATTATTTTAGCATCCAAATCAAATGCAACAATTGTAATTTTAATGGGAATGGGAAAATTACCAGAAATTGTCGCATTATTTCAAAAAGAAAAGAAACATAATTTACCAGTTGCCATCATTCAAAATGGTACAAGAACGAATGAAAAAGTTGGAATAGGCACCGTTGATACCATTTTAGATGTAGTCAAAGAACAAAGTCTAAGCAATCCTGCAATCATCGTTTTGGGAGAAGTGGTTAAACACCGTGCCACACTTTTAACTATTCAGCAGCAATCTGCAGTTGATTTAAATACCTCTTTGTATGGATAGAAATAACTTATACCCCATTTTTCTAAAAACAAAAAACCTACAGATTTTAATTGTAGGAGGTGGTTTCGTCGCAGAGGAAAAATTAACATTTTTGTTAAAATCAAGTCCAGATGCCAATGTACTGATGGTTTCACCCATGTTTAGAGAGGGCACAAAAGCCTTGGCAAAGAAAGGAAATGTAACGCTGATCAATAAAAAATACAGCAGACGTTATTTAAAAGGAAAACACTTTGTTATTGCAACAACAGATTTTCCAAAAGTAAATGAAACTGTTTATAAGCATTGTAGAAAGCGAAGCATTCTTGTAAATGTTGCAGACAACCCGCCGTTTTGTGATTTTTATATGGGAGGTATTGTCACCAAAGGAAATGTGAAAATAGCAATTTCTACAAACGGTCAATCTCCAACCACAGCCAAAAGGTTGCGTCAATTTTTTGAAGAGGTACTTCCAGAAAATATCAATGATTTGGTGAAGAATTTGAACGAATTTAGAAAAACAATAAAAGGAGATTTCGAACAAAAAGTAGAAACACTCAACGAATTTACAAAAGGATTAATAGAAAAAAAAGAATCTTAAAAATGATTACTACAGATATACTTATTATTGGAGCAGGACCAACAGGTTTATTCACGGTTTTTGAAGCAGGTTTGTTAAAATTAAAATGTCATTTGATAGATGCACTACCGCAAGCAGGGGGGCAATGTTCAGAGATTTACCCCAAAAAACCAATTTATGATATTCCTGCATATCCAGAGATTTTAGCAGGTGATTTAACAGATAAATTAATAGAGCAAAGCAAACAGTTTGAGCCAGGGTTTACCTTGGGAGAAAGAGCAGAAACGATTTTGAAACAAGACGACGGTTCTTTTATTGTTACCACGAATAAAGGAACAGAACACCATGCTAAAATAGTCGCAATTGCTGGGGGCTTGGGTTCTTTTGAACCCAGAAAACCGTTGATTCCGAATCTTGCAAATTTTGAAGATAGAGGGGTGGAGTACATCATTAAAGAACCAGAATTGTATCGCGACAAAAAAGTGGTAATTTCTGGAGGAGGAGACTCTGCTCTAGATTGGGCAATTTTCTTGTCAAACGTCGCCTCAGAAGTTACTTTAATTCACAGAAGAAATGAATTTAGAGGGGCTTTGGATTCTGTTGAAAAAGTTCAGGAATTAAAGAATCTAGGAAAAATAAGATTGATAACTCCTGCAGAAGTAAAAGGGATTTTAGGAAAAGAAAAAGTAACCGGTGTTGCTGTTGAGAAAAAAGGAGAAGATGCTTTTATCATTGATGCAGATCATTTTATTCCTTTGTTTGGGCTGTCACCAAAATTAGGGCCGATTGGAAACTGGGGATTAGAAATTGAGAAAAATGCAATTAAAGTAAACAATGCATTGGACTATCAAACAAATATTCCAGGAATTTATGCCATTGGTGATGTAAATACTTATCCCGGAAAGTTGAAATTGATTTTGTGTGGTTTTCACGAAGCAACTTTAATGTGTCAAAGTGCTTACAAGAGAATTTTTCCAGATAAAAAGTACGTGATGAAATACACAACAGTTGGGGGTGTAGATGGTTTTGATGGAACCCGAAAAGAAGCGCCAAAAGCAGTTGTTAAAGCCATAGAATAGTTCTATTTTTAAAAGGTTTGTGTAACTTTGCAAAAACGATTAATAAAAGTCAGATAGATGCAAGACATCAATATTAAAATAACAGACAGAAACGGAAAAATGCACGAGGTTGTTGCGCCCACAGACATGGCAATGAATCTGATGGAGGTGGTTCGTTCCTATGAGTTGGCCGAAGAGGGAACCATTGGTGTTTGTGGTGGAATGGCGATGTGTGCTTCTTGCCAATGCTATGTAAAATCAGCACATAAATTACCTGAGATGACAGATGATGAAGACGCCATGTTGGCGGAAGCATTTTATGTAGAAGATACGAGTAGATTGGGATGTCAAATACAAATGACACCAGAAATGGATGGTTTGGAAGTAGAATTAGCTCCAGAAATATAAAGACTAAAATGGAAAAAACAGCCGAAAAAGTTTTGTTTAAAAACTATAGTATGTGTTTGCGGGATGCGGTAGGAATTTTTACCAAACAATTGATAAATAATTTATTTGATGTCGATCATTTGACAGAAAATGGTCCGCAAACAAGAGCTCGATTTTTAACCATTTTAGAGAGATTGTCTATTGATAATGGCGAAAATTTATGGACTAATTTCGAGAATTCTTTTGTTGGCATTCGGCAGCAATTAGATCTAGATGCTGCTGCCGCTCATAAAATAGATCCTGCTGCAAAAAGTTTAGAGGAAGTTTATTTAGCATACCCTGGGTTTTATGCGATTGCTGTGCATCGTTTAAGTCATCAGTTGTTAACACTGGGAGTTCCTATTTTACCCCGAATGATGAGCGAATTTACGCACAGCATTACAGGTACAGACATTCACCCAGGAGCAAAAATCGGTCATTCGTTTTTTATAGATCATGCAACAGGAATCGTGATTGGAGAAACGACGGTTATCAAAGACAACGTCCAGATTTTCCAGGGAGTTACTTTGGGAGGTGTGCAAGTAAAAAAGAGTTTGGCCTCTACCAAAAGACACCCAACGATAGAAAATGGCGTTGTCATTTATGCAAATGCCACTATTTTAGGGGGAGATGTGGTGATTGGAGAAAATTCTATAATCGGTGCAAATGTTTGCATTACAGAAACTATCCAGGCAAATTCTGTGGTAACTGTGCAGTCAGAGAATAAAATTTTTCAAAGAAATTAAGCAGATGAAAACAAAAAGTATCATAGATTTTGTAGGCAATACACCCTTAGTAGAAGCACAAAACATCTTTCAAAAAGAAGGAGTTACCCTATTGCTGAAACTAGAAGGCAATAATCCCGGAGGAAGTGTAAAAGACAGAGCGGCTTTCAATATGATTTCCGAGGCACTTCGAAGAAAAAATATTAGAAAAGGAGATACTTTAGTAGAGGCAACTAGTGGTAATACAGGTATTGCATTGGCATTAATGGCCAAGGTTTTAGGAGTGCATATGGTCTTGGTATTGCCAGAAAATTCAACTGTTGAAAGAATCAAAACAATGCGTTCTTATGGGGCAAAAGTAATTTTAACTCCAAAAGAACTAGGAATGGAAGGTTCTAGAGATTATGCCTTAAAATTAAAATATAAAAAAGGGTATTACAGATTAAATCAGTTTGACAATACCGACAATTCCAAAGCACATTATAAAACTACCGGACCCGAAATTTGGAGAGATACAGAAGGTGAAGTAACCCATTTTATTGCAGCAATGGGAACTACAGGAACCATTATGGGGGTTTCAGATTATTTAAAAGAAAAGAATAAAAACATAAAAATTATTGGTGCTCAACCCAGTGATGATGCAAAAATTCCTGGTATTCGAAAATGGACAACAGAATACATGCCTGCAATTTTTACACGTTCTAAAGTAGATCAAGTTATTGAGGTGAGTGAAGAAGAGGCCAGAAACATGACGCAAAGATTAGCTTCAGAAGAAGGTATTTTTGCGGGTATGAGTAGTGGTGGATCTGTTGTAACCGCATTAAAAGTAGCAGAAAAAATAGAGAAAGGTGTTGTTGTTGCCATTATTTGCGACAGAGGAGATCGGTATTTATCCTCAACGCTTTTTGAAAAAGAATAGATTTTTAAAATAGTATTCTATAAATAAAAAAATAATCCTTTTATTTGTAGCCCCGTTCATACACTTATTGATTACGTTATCACGAAAGGCAGAGGGATTAGACCCAATGAAGCCTTAGCAACCTCCCATTTACGAGAAAGGTGCTACATTCTACAAGTTTTTACTTGACAGATAACAGCGAAAAAAACACCTTTCCTGATGACAAAATTGATATAAATATCAAAAGATGTCAAAAATAACTGAAGTAATAAAAAATAGAATCCTTGTGCTTGATGGCGCAATGGGAACCATGTTGCAAGCGTATAAATTTTCTGAAGAAGATTTTAGAGGCGAACGATTTAAAGAATATCCAATTCCATTACAAGGAAACAACGATTTGTTGTCTATTACCCAACCCGAAGCGATCAAAACCATTCATGCTAGCTATTTTGAAGCAGGTGCAGACATTATAGAAACCAATACGTTTTCTGGTACTACCATTGCCATGGCAGATTATCAAATGGAAGATTTGGTGTATGAATTAAACTACCAATCTGCAAAGATCGCCAAAGAAGTTGCCGAAGAATATACGGCAAGAGAACCCAATAAACCCCGTTTTGTGGCGGGTGCAATCGGACCTACCAATAGAACAGCGAGTATGTCTCCAGATGTAAATGACCCAGGTTATAGAGCAATTACTTTTGACGAATTAAGAATTGCTTATAAGCAACAAGTAGAAGCCTTGATAGATGGAGGTGTAGACATTTTGTTAGTGGAAACAGTATTTGATACTTTAAATGCAAAAGCGGCTTTATTTGCAATTGAAGAGGTGAAAGAGGAACGAAATATTGAGATTCCTACAATGCTTTCTGGCACTATTACAGATGCTTCAGGGAGAACTTTGTCTGGTCAAACTGCTGAAGCATTTTTAATTTCTGTCTCTCATATTCCATTACTATCTGTTGGCTTTAATTGTGCTTTAGGGGCTAATTTATTACAACCTCATTTAGAATCCATTTCTAATAAGACAGATTTTGCTGTTTCTGCACATCCCAATGCAGGCTTGCCAAATGCCTTTGGAGAATATGACGAGACCCCTGAAGAAATGGGAGCACAAATTGAGGAATATTTAAAAAAGAATTTGATAAATATTATTGGAGGGTGTTGTGGAACGAATCCAGAACACATTCGTGTAATTGCAAATTTAGCAGCAAAATACAAACCAAGAGTGTATTCTGAATTAATTTCAGAATCTGATTAGATGAAAGAACGAAGATGAAGATACAACAAACTAAATACATGAGATTGTCTGGTTTAGAACCCTTGGTTTTGAATGAAAACAGCAATTTTATAAATGTAGGGGAAAGGACTAATGTAGCTGGGTCTCGGAAGTTTTTAAGACTCATTAAAGAAGAAAAATTTGATGAAGCGCTAGACATTGCTCGTCATCAAGTAGATGGTGGAGCCCAAATTGTTGACGTCAATATGGATGATGGTTTGATTGATGGAAAAGAAGCGATGGTGCGTTTCCTGAATTTGATTGCTGCTGAACCCGATATTTGTAGAGTTCCCTTGATGATTGATAGCTCAAAATGGGAGATTATTGAAGCAGGCTTGCAGGTGGTACAAGGGAAGTGTATTGTCAATTCAATCTCGTTAAAAGAGGGAGAAGAAAAATTTATTTGGGAAGCAACACAAATAAAACGCTATGGAGCTGCCGTGATTGTCATGGCTTTTGATGAAGTTGGACAAGCTGATAACTATGAACGTAGAATTGAAATTGCGAAGAGGTCTTATGCTATTTTGGTGAACAAAGTAGGGTTTCCATCAGAGGATATTATTTTCGATTTAAATATTTTTCCGGTTGCCACAGGGATGGACGAACACAGAAGAAATGCAATCGATTTTATAGAGGCAACACGCTGGGTTCGTGAAAACTTGGAAAATGTTTCTGTAAGTGGGGGTGTAAGTAATGTGTCTTTTTCTTTTAGGGGGAATAATGGTGTTCGTGAAGCCATGCACTCTGTTTTCTTGTATTATGCCATTCAAGCAGGGATGAATATGGGAATTGTAAATCCTGCTTTGTTGGAGGTGTATGACGACATTCCTAAAGATTTATTGGAGTATGTAGAGGATGTTATTTTAGATAGAAGAGCAGATGCTACCGAACGTTTATTGGATTTTGCTGAAACGGTAAAAGGGTCAAAAAAAGAAAAAACAGTTGATTTATCTTGGAGAGAACACTCATTACAAGAAAGAATTACACACGCTCTAGTGAAAGGAATTGATGCTTTTATTATTGAAGATGTAGAAGCTGCAAGGCAATTAGCAGAAAAACCCATTGAAGTAATAGAAGGGAATTTAATGATTGGAATGAATGTGGTGGGAGATTTGTTTGGAGCAGGAAAAATGTTTTTGCCACAGGTAGTGAAATCTGCCCGGGTAATGAAAAAAGCTGTTGGGTATTTAAATCCGTTTATTGAAGCCGAAAAAGGGGAAGAACAACAAGCCTTGGGTAAAATTTTAATAGCCACTGTAAAAGGGGATGTTCATGATATTGGTAAAAATATTGTGAGTGTTGTTTTGGGGTGTAACAACTATGAAATTGTAGATTTAGGAGTGATGGTTCCTCCGGAAAAAATAATTGAAGCTGCAAAAAGAGAAGGTGTAGATGCCATAGGTTTGAGTGGGTTAATTACTCCTTCTTTGGATGAAATGGTCTATTTAGCGAAAGAAATGGAGCGTCAAAATTTTGATTTACCTCTGTTAATAGGAGGGGCAACCACCTCAAAAGCACATACTGCAGTTAAGATAGATACGCAATATAAAAACGCAGTAGTTCACGTTAATGATGCCTCTAGAGCAGTGACAGTAGTGGGCGATTTATTGAACAAGAAAACATCCAAAGAGTACGTCGTTAAATTGAAAAAAGAGTACGATGAATTTCGAACCAAGTTTCTAAAACGAGGCAAAGAAAAATCCTATATTTCTATCACAGAAGCCCGCAAGAGAAAATATAAAATTGATTGGGATATTTCAGAAATAGTGAAACCAAAAGAGCTAGGAATTCAGACCTTGGAGCAACTAAGTTTAAAAGAATTGGTTCCATTCATAGATTGGAGTCCTTTTTTTAGGAGCTGGGATTTGCATGGAAAATTTCCCGCTATTTTAACGGATGAAGTGGTTGGCGAGCAAGCTTCTATACTTTACAAAGAAGCACAGGAAATGATTGAAGAAATCATTGTAAAAAAGCAGTTAAAACCAAAAGCAATTTTTGGGTTGTTTGAGGCAAATACGATCAATGAAGATGATATTGAAGTTTTATTGAAGCCAAATAGAAGTAAAAATGTCATTTCGAGTGAAGTCGAGAAATCTCAAAATAATAAAATAATATTCAGAACCTTGCGTCAGCAATTAAAAAAACGAGATGGCATACCAAACCTTGCATTGTCAGATTTTATTGCTCCAAAATCATCCAATAAAACAGATTATATGGGTGCATTTTGTGTCGCTATTTTTGGCGCACAAGAATTAGCAGACGGTTATAGAGCAAAAGAAGACGATTATAATGGAATCATGGCCCAAGCAATTGCAGACAGATTTGCAGAAGCCTTTGCAGAATATTTACACAAACAAATTAGAACGAAACATTGGGGCTATGCTTCTAGTGAGGCATTATCCAATGACGAGTTAATAAAAGAAAGTTACAAAGGAATTCGTCCTGCACCAGGGTATCCTGCGTGTCCGGATCATTTAGAGAAAGAAACAATTTGGAAGTTGTTAGCTGTTGAAGAGCAACTCGGGGTTCAATTAACTGAAAGTTTAGCCATGTGGCCCGCAGCAGCAGTATCAGGATATTATTTTGCCAACAAAGAAGCCAAATATTTTGGTTTGGGAAAAATTACAGACGATCAAGTGACAGACTATTCAATTAGAAAGGGAATAACAAAAGAGACCGCAAGAAAGTGGTTGCATCCCACTTTAGCAGAAGAGTAAGCCAGCGTTAGCGATTGCAATGGCATCCTTTTTAGAGGAACGATAAAAAGATAAAATGAAAAGCGCGACCTGAAAGGAAACGCCCCAATGAAAGCCCTACTAAGAAAGGGAAAAGAATTAAATTAACAGACATGAAAATTACAGACCACATAAAAAAAGCCAACGGAAAAACCTTGTTTTCTTTTGAAGTGATTCCGCCCAAAAAAGGAAATAATATTGAAGAGTTGTATGCCAATATAGATCCGTTAATGGAGTTTAAGCCGCCATTTATAGACGTTACTACTTCTAGAGAAGAGTTTGTTTATATTGACAAAGGCAACGGTTTGTTGGCTAGAAAAATAACAAGAATGCGTCCTGGAACAGTTGGTATTTGTGCTGCCATTAAGCATAAATACGATGTAGATACGGTGCCGCATGTTTTGTGTGGAGGTTTTACAAAAGAGGAAACGGAGTATGTTTTGGTAGATTGCCAGTATTTAGGAATAGACAATGTAATGGCTTTGAGAGGCGATGCCATGAGCCATCAAAAGTATTTTGAACCCAACAAAGGAGGTAATCAGTATGCTGTAGATTTGGTGGTGCAAATTCAGGATTTAAATAGCGGAAAATACTTGCATGAGGTTTTAGAGGCATCGAACAAATCTAATTTTTGTATAGGTGTTGCGGGGTATCCAGAGAAGCATTTAGAATCTCCCTCATTGCAATCAGATTTAAAACGTTTGAAAGAAAAAGTAGCTGCTGGTGCCGATTATGTGGTGACTCAAATGTTTTTTGACAATCAGAAGTATTTTCAGTTTGTAGCCGCCGCAAGAAAAGCAGGAATTCAAGTGCCAATTATACCCGGAATTAAGCCAATTGCCGTAAAACGCCATTTGCAATTGCTTCCTCAGGTTTTTAAAATTGACCTGCCAGAAGCCTTAATTACAACCATAGAAAGCTGCAAAACAAACAAAGACGTTCGAGCGGTAGGCATAGAATGGGCAATTGCGCAGTCTAAAGAGTTGTTGGCCGCCGGAGTACCCGTTTTACATTACTATTCTATGGGGAAAAGTGATAATATCCATTCCATAGCCAGTGCATTGTTTTAAGAATCAGCAATAAAGACAATTGATAGATGAATAGTAAAAAGTAATTTTCTAAAAACAAGAAAGTAAATAAAATGATTACTTTTGTCTTTCAAAACAAAGAACAATTTTAAAAAATAAAAAATGGCATTAGAAATAACAGACGCGAACTTTGATGAAGTAGTATTAAAATCAGACAAACCAGTACTGGTAGATTTTTGGGCAGCTTGGTGTGGACCTTGTAGAATGGTTGGGCCAATTGTAGATGAAATTCATACAGAATATGAAGGGAAGGCTGTTGTTGGGAAGGTAGATGTTGATGCGAATCAAGAATTTGCAGCCAAATACGGTGTGCGTAACATTCCTACGGTTTTAATTTTTAAAAACGGAGAAGTCGTAGACAAGCAAGTAGGAGTGGCTCCAAAAAATGTATATACAGGTAAAATTGATGCTGCTATTTAGTATTCTTTTACAGTTATGATACAAAAGGTTTGGCCAACGCCAAGCCTTTTTTTATTTTCGTTTAAGAATGGTAGACCTTTCAGAAGCAAATTCATCAGAGATCAAAAACCTAGACCTACTTGCAAAACAAGTGGTGGAAGGTTTTATAACAGGAATTCATAAAAGTCCGTTTCATGGTTTTTCTGTTGAATTTTCTGAGCATAAATTATACAATACCGGAGAAAGCACCCGGCATATAGATTGGAAATTATTTGCAAAGACAGAGAAATTGTATACGAAGAAGTATGAAGAAGAAACAAATTTACGCTGTCACATCATCATAGACAATTCGGCTTCGATGCACTATCCTCAAGCAACAAACAAACGTTTAGACAGTTTGAATAAAGTGGGTTTTTCTGCGGTAGCCGCTGCTTCTTTGATAGAAATTTTAAAAAGACAGCGAGATGCTGTGGGCTTGAGTGTGTATTCAGATTCCTATGAATACTATGCGCCAGAAAAAGGAAGTGAGCGGCACCGAAAAATGATAGTACATCAATTAGAGCGTTTGTTGCTTTCTACATCAACCGCAACTACAGAAACCTATTTATACTTGCATGAGATTGCAGAAAAGATGCACAGGCGTACGTTAATTTTTCTCTTTACTGATATGTTTCAGACTACAAAAGACAATACAGCCTTATTTGAAGCGCTCAGGCATTTAAAATACAACAAACACGAGGTTGTTTTATTCCATACCTATGATGGCAAGACAGAAGTTGATTTCAATTTTGAGGCGTCCCCCAAAAAATTTGTTGATGTAGAGACCGGAAAGGAAATAAATGTCCATGCAGAAAACATGAAAGATACCTATAAAGAATTCATTGGCAATTATTTTAAAGAATTGAAGAATACATGTTTGCAGTATAAAATTGAGTATGTTCCGGTAGACATTCACAAGGGCTATCATGAAGTTCTAACAGCCTATTTAATAAGCAGAAAAATAAATGCATAATTTTAGTACTTTATATTTGTAAATGAATAAATCTGTGTTATATTTGCATCCGCTAAGAGCAACGGTCTGGTAGTTCAGCTGGTTAGAATGCCTGCCTGTCACGCAGGAGGTCGCGGGTTCGAGTCCCGTCCAGACCGCGAAAAGCATCTCAAATGAGATGCTTTTTTTGTTTTTAATAGTTTTTCAGGACTCTTTTTCCATTGAAATCAAAGCTCTACTTGGCACATTTTAACATCTTTTGTTCTGTAGGATATAGAATACTAACAGCAGCAGAATTAGAAGCTGAACGTCAAGCCTTTAGCTCCAAAATGCTACAGGTGTTCTGTTGGCTTTAAAATTACCTCTTGGGGCCTACCGCAGCTGCAGTGTTGGTTCGAATGGCAACTATTGGTCAAGTTCGGTAAGTAATCATAAAGCGCGTAGCCTAGATTTCGGTAACAGTTCTGCTAACATGAACGATAACGGTCGTGCAGGTGGTTTATCGGTACCTTGCATTGAGGAGTAATTATCTATTTAAACATGGCACTCAAACTTTAAATGCTGCTTCCATTAGAACCTGTTCTTTGCTGGGTATGCCAATAGTTTTTGCGAGGTCTTTCCAAGTCCGAACTGCTGAAATAACTTCTTTACTAATGGTGTCCATTTGTTCGTTATTTAAGCGAAAATATTCACCAACACTTCGTGCCAATTCGTAATCTAGTGCGTTATTATCTGTATCAATATTCAATGCTAAACCCTCTTTGTCTATTGAGGGGTTGAGGTCGTAAGCTGGGGACAATTCCCAGCCATGTTCTGTGAGAATAAAACCATGATTACGCAAATGATCGTCTGTATTAGAAATGGCAATATTAAATACGATGCGCTTCCAAAGCTGGGCCAGATTATTGTTAATATTACAACCGTAGTTTTGAATAAATTCTACCAGATCTAAATAACTTCTAGTGTTTTCTTTGATTGTGTCTTCGTTATTTCCAGTCATAGTCATGGCGGATGCAAAATGGATGCGTACCCCTTTCTCTCTATCAAATCGTTTTGTAAAAAAAGTGTTGTGACGATTAGCGATTTTTTGAATTTTAGAATCAGACATTTGAATACCTGCTGAAAGCGCAAGTTTGTATGCTAAATATTCCCAAGCGGCTTTGTCTATAGTATCATTCTTTGAAGGGAATTTAGCAATCCAAATATTTTTATCTCTATCTAGAATATTTGCTTTTGGTCTAGCTCCTCCTAGGGAAGATCCAGGAGCCATTAAAACTGCCAACCATTTTTTCATCACATCGTCATCATCATCATCATCATCATTCTCAAATTTATGAGCAGCTTCTTGTAACTCGGCAACAGATGACCAAGGAGGTGTAGGGGCAGTTTCGCTATTGTCTAAAAAAGATCCATTGGGATCGATTTTAAAACGCAGTGCTCCCATTCGGCTCTCGTCATAAACACCAAGTAAATAATCGATCTCATATAATTTTTGTGCTTTTAGAGATTTTGTTTTAGCTTCTTGAATGGCGCGTCTTCTCATTAAGGTTTTTCCCCAAGTATCTGGCATGCTATCTAGGAAAATTCCAAAATTTTCTTTGTTGTTAGGAAATTGAGGGCCGCCATAGAATTGTATATCAGGATCGATTTGCATGTGGCTTTTCGATTTTAACCAGTCTTTGTTGTATTCAAAACTAAAAGCCTTTTTACCTTTAGCGAAGTGAGCAGACAATACACCCATAATTTTCGGTTCTTGCATACCTTTCCAATGAGCGTAAACATATATGTCAAATTTTCCTTTGGCCATTTTATAGTAAATCTAAGTCTTGAAGTTTTCTACCAAATTCATCGTCAGCTGCAAGTATCAAAAAGTCATTCTGCAAGCCCATTACCCTTAGTACATTGAAATATGCACCTATTGCAACACTTGGGTTTCCTTTTTCTATTTGATATAATGTCATTCTAACGATACTTGCCCTTTCGGAAAGTTGCTCGGCTGTGATTTTTCGCCGTTTTCTAGCCAACTTTATATTTTGTCCAAGTTGTTCAAGAATTACCTTATGTTTTGGTAATACTATTTGTTTTTTCTTTGCCATATAGCAAATGTATATAAAAATATACATAAAACAAATAAATGTATAAATTAATGTACAAAATAAATATAATTGTTGCTAGATAGACCTAGAAGTTCAGGAGGTAAATATTTTGAAGTTTCGAATTTTATTTTCCCCTTGTTAGAAGTTGGGATTTCAATTTGGTAAGGGAATTCTTTTAGCCACAGAGTTACTCGTATTTGCATTGGCAAAAAACGATACAGCTACACTTACAGTTGTTTGCGATTGTTATGAGAACAACAATTACAAAAAGCTACATTAATTTCTAATTTTTTGGCTTGGTTGAAAAAATTTTTAGCACTGAATTTATGTTTCAGTGTGAAGTTTTAATTTTGAGAAATTAAAATTAGTGTTAAAATCAACAGTTCCCCATTAGGTTATTTTCTGAACTAAAACCTCTTGGTATCTACCCACTTTTTTACACAACGGACAGAGGGTTTGTTTGAAAACAAACACACTGTTAAGTGAGTTTAGGATTTTTTCCATCTCATTGTTTTCCGTGATGCAAAAAAAACCCCATTTTCAGTGATTGACTAACGTTGCTATTCTTTGTAGATTTAAATAAAAAAAAATATGAAAAATTTATTTATTGTTTTACAATTTTATTACCAATTCCTTTAATTATAATTATAATTATATCAAATGATAGACCTATAACTTTTACAATTTTGCTATTATTTTATATCATTTTTAGAGGTTTTATTGATGGTCAAAGAATAATCGAAAAAAATATAATTAAAAAGAAAGATTTATGGAAATCTGTTCTTATTCCTTTTTGGAGTTCTCGTTTTTTTAGACAATTATACTTTGAAAAATAATAGCATATCCATACAAGTACACAAAAATTACTTTTTCTTTTTGCAATCGGGCTTTCTTGAATTATAAGGAAGTCCGATTTTCTTTGGGTTGAGGTTGTAAGGTTGTAACCTCGACAAACCCTTATAATCATTGAGCAAAACCCTATACCCTGCGTACAACCTTTTTTTTA
>Ga0233399_1000112_pt1 | contig 36435 bp, 58 predicted proteins | sample 43DmetaG_FD_182698 | JGI IMG/M metagenome (GOLD analysis project Ga0233399, IMG submission 182698) | Seawater microbial communities from Monterey Bay, California, United States - 43D | ecosystem: Environmental > Aquatic > Marine > Coastal | place: USA: California | collected 2016-11-08 | reverse complement strand
CAACCTCCTGAACAAAATGTTTCTTTATTATTATTTCCACCAAAACATTGTGTGTACCTCATACATCTCATCAAACTTGTACCTACATCTTCAAACTGAAAGGCAGGTATGCTGTTAGCATCAAATGTTCCTACTTCTAGTTGAACACCTGTTATGTACCAATTATTAGATGTACTGTCTGCTAGGTTTACCTGACCAACTGCTCTATTTGCATTTGTGCTTGCTTCCCAAGATGTTGCTAGTGTTCCTGTTGTAAAAGTACTCCCTGCACTAAGCCACCACCTAACATGAAAAGATAAATTATTATCATTGGTTAATGTTCCTGTTGTGTCACCTGCAAATGATATTACTTTTTTCTCCCAAGTGTTTGCACTATCTATTGTGTATGCTTTACATATTATTCTTACATTATCAGCATCTCTTAGTTCTAATATATATGTTCCTGTTTTAGCTGATTTAACCCAAAAAGAAACTGTAACTGATTCAGCATCAGATGTGCCTTTTTTTAACATTTGTAAATTCTTTCCCTCAAATCTTTGCATGATAGCAAGATTATTAGTTGTTGTAGGTGAAGCATTTGCTGTTGTGCAGTCTAATTTTAAACTACTAGTAAACCCTTGACCTGTAGGAGTGTCTGTAGATTGAGATTGTGTCCATGTTCCAATGTTATTTACCCCCATCAAAAATCTATCCATAGTATAATATCCATCAACTGTAATACCTGCTTGACTCGTACCTCTTTGTGCTATTTGCATATCACCATTTATAATCAATGGAGTAGCAGTCTTTCTATCTAAAGCTACGGTGTTATCTGATACTGTACCATGTAAAGTGAGAGCCATTAATTATTCTCCAATGCTGTTACTTTTGCTTCAAGTGTCTCAATTCTGTTCATAGCTTCTTGTAATGCTTTAACTGCTTTCATGTACAGAACAGAATATTTAACTGATTTTACATCATCAATAGTTTCTACAAGACCATTCATGCCTGAAGATTCTAAATCCTGTGCAATAACACCTATTTTATTTGCTGAATCAAGACTTTCTTCTTTAAATGAAAACTTTTTAACTTTTACTGATTTGATGTCATTCCATTGTGATGATGAATCTTCAATATTTTCTTTTAATCTTTCATCTGAAAATGCACCATAACTATTATTACTATTTTGAACATTACCATTACCAAATATAACAAGTCTTGCTGTTGAGTTAGTTCCATCTATATCATCTGCATCTGTGTGACATTTTAAAAAACTATGTGATGTACCTGATGCTGATTCACTATACAGAAATAATCCTTCATCAGGACTAAACATTCTCGTTACTCCACTTGCACTTGCAGGGTCTATTCTAAATCTATCTGCACCTGCTGATTTAAAAAGTATTTTATCATCTACTGCACACGATATTGAAGAATCTGCATCAGCATCTAATACTAATTCGTTTCCTTGAATATCAATCGTAGTGCCAATAGTCATTTTTGTTGTACCATTAGACTGTATATCTATGATACCTGAAGTATCTGATTCTAGCTGTAAACCTGAAGTTGTATCTGCATCTATCTTAATAGTCATTAGAGTATTACCCACCTAGCACCTGTTGGTACTGTTACTGTCACACCACTAGCTATAGTAAGTGGAGAGACTGACATACCATTGGTATTTGTTGTTAATGTATAATTTGCTGATATTGAATTACTATTTTCATATATAGCACCACCTGCTGAAGCACCACCACCGATGCTACCCCATGCAGAGCCATCATAACCCTCAAATCCTGATGTGGTTGTATTAAATCTTAATAAACCTGCTGATGGACTTCCATCACGTTGTGCAGTTGTACCTACAGGAATCTCAGCACTACCTGTTGTACCTGTCTCAGATACGACACCTGTAATTGATGCACCACTACCACTAAAAGTTGTAGCTGTACAAGTACCTGCTACAGTTGCATTTCCTGAGCCATCTAAAGTGATACAATCTGTACCATCTGTAAATTCTACTAATCCTGTTCTTACTGAATCTGATTTAAAAAATTCTACTGAATCATTTGTTTGGTCGAGTTCACATATCTCGATATTGGCATCATTGTCTTCGTTTCTGATATAAAGTTTATTGTTTGCTGTGTCATACCATAATTGGTTAGCATAAGTTGTAGAGGGAACTGAAGTTCCTGAAGATGTGCTTCCTAGTGCTTTTAATGCATTGTTTATGTCTGCTCGTGTAGCAGGAAACAGTTGATTTGCAATATCTAAATCGTGTTGAGACAAATTTAACTCCTTTTAAATTGGTTTAAGTATATCATTAAATTAAGCAGATTCCACATATCCATAACCTTTTGCTACATAAGAAAAGTCTGCTGTGATTGGATTTCCTGTACCACTACCTTGATAGAATGTGATAGTAAATCCTGTAGCTGTCTTGCTTGTAACTTCATAATGATTATTTTGGTCTAAATCATCTACCTCAATTCCTAATCCCTGCAATTCTTTAAATGCAGGTGAGAATGTAACTACTTTACCACCTGTACCTGCTGATATATCATTTTCTGCCACCACTCTATCAGGCATATCAATTGTTGCTGATAGCTCATAAATAGCAGGTGTAGCTGTTTGATTAGTAGTTGTAAGTACTGCTCTAAGCTTGATATATCTTCCTTTGTAATCACCTAAAATATATGAACGATAATCTGTATAAGTTATATTGTCATTTGATGTGCTAATTTGTAGTTCTACATTGACATCATTGTGTTCTGTATATCCACCTTCAAATAGACCTGTTTGTGAATCAAACAAACCATCAGTTGAATCAAATAAACTAGCAATATCAAACCTATTATATTTGCATGTAAAGGTAACACGACTATTATATATGCCACCTAAGTCGAATGTAGGGAAATCATATGTACCATCTAAGTTAAATGCTGTTTCTCCACCATCATCAAATAGACCTGTATTATCATCAAAGTTTCCGATACCTGTATCAAACAATTCTCCCTCAACGATTTCTAAGAAGTTTGTGCTATCCCTTGTGACTACTTCTGTTTCTGACTTTGTTCCTGTGAAGTTTGGTGATTCTGTTGATGATGCTACTGCATTAAAATCTTCTCTTATTCTGTCTAAGATAATAACTGATTTAGCTGAGTTCTCACTTTCTAACCCTAATACATCAATAGCCTTAATCATATACGTGCCTGTCTGTGCAGGTAACAATAATGTGTTTGCAGGTTTAGCTACTTTTTTAGCTACAACAAGACCTTCTTCAAATTTAGTTGTCGTGGTAAGTGGTGTATGTCTTACTATGTAATGTGATAAATCTAAATCAGGCACAGGTGTCCAATTCAATGCTACAACATCACCTATTACATTAGTTGAGAAATTAGTTACATCACTCGGTGGTGCTGTTTTACCAATGACTTCATGTGTTAGTGTTGTGAATGAACTGTGGACATTAAAACTATTTATTGACCTTGCTCTGACATCATAAAATGCTCCATCTTGTGCATTAACTAACTCAAATATATTTCCTTTGCTTCTTCCTAGAGATACATATTCACCATCAGGGTCATTAGTATTTAATGCTTCTACTTCAAATTCATTCGTTGTTCCCTGACTACTAGAGCACACTACTTTTAATATTGTTATTGGAGTTTCTGCATATAGTCTTAATTCATCTGTTACTACAAGTGATGGTGCTGTCACAGTTTGTGCTGTAGGTAAAGTAGTATTATCTATTGCAAACAAACTCTCCTCTGCATCCCAATCATATATTGTTGAATTTGTTTCTCTTAATACAACATCTATCCCAAGATTATCTGTTGATGTATCAAACGACCATTCAGCTACTTCAAATACTTTATTAGTGAATCCTAGTCTAGAATTGCTTACATTTACAGTATCACCAACTTGTAGCTTAAAACCTTTTAGATTTATCCTTGCTGTTAATACTATTTGCTGTCTATTTTTAAATAATATTACCTTAGCAATCCTTTGTGCTGTAGCACTAGATTGTGTATAAGGTAAGTCTATATCTGCATAAATACTTTCACCATCTGCTGATACAAATGTACTGCTTGTAACTACAGGATAATCTGTTGGTTGCCAATTTGTCTCTGATGATGTGAATATACCTTTAACTGTATTAAATAGCTGTTTTCTAGACTGTTTAGTTTGAACGTTAATACCACTTATAAAATCATTCTCATCAAGAGATACTGTTGGTGCTACATATTGTCCACCTGTAAGAATAAACTTACCATTAGAATAAGAAAGATTACCTAAACAAGATGTTAATAAATCTTCTAGCACATTCATTGGTGCTATATCTGAATAAACAATACCATTACAGGTATATCTTTTTTCAGTACCACCACCTGATAAGGTTACATTTTCATCAGCTAAATTAGCCATTGTAGTAAATGATGTAGTATCTATTTCTGATGTACTTATGCCTAAACCTAATCTTGAATCAGTTAAATAATCATAAATACATAAAACAGGGTTATTAGAATATGCTGTTGTTGAAGTTCTAAAATCTAATATCTTTTTACCTTTTATTTCAGCACTTATATTTGGAATACCATTAGGGAACATATCTGTGTCGTATTCCATTCTGATATAAAGATAGGCTATTCCTCTTAATCTATGATTGCTTGTCCATTTGCTGACAGCAGACCTTAAATCAGCATCAGCTAATTGATTATCACTTCCTAAATGCTGTTTGATTCTTATCTTGTAATCAGATGCTCTTACAGTCGATGCTCCTGTGTATTGACTTGGTGATGTTACTCTATATCTTGTAATTCCATTTGAATCTGTTCCATAACTTGTTAAAGATAATGCTTCATCATTAAAATATATAGTATCAAATGATTGTATTTCATGTGATGCAATTTGAATTACAACATGTATTTCTTTATTATTGTCAGTTGCTTCCATAAACAATATAGAGCCTGATTTTTTAGATGTACCATATACTGTTTCTCTTGGTGTAATTGGTTGCTTAGACATTACACTTCTGTTAGTAGAATGTGAGCTATTAGCACTTTGTGCTACTGATGAATTACGACTTGTTGGTCTTGGTAATAATACTGATGCAATACCTGTACTAACTAAAAGACCTGCTAATACACTACCTGCACTACTGACTACTGTACCTGCTACATCTCCTACTGCACCAACAACACTTCCTACTGCTTTACTAACACCACCGACAACACTCCCTACTGCCTTTCCAACACTTTTGACTACACCACCCATTTATAATGCTCCTGAGTTAATTGATGTTTGATTGCAGTAATCTCGTTATTATCGTTTACTCTTAAATAATTCATCTTTTTTTTATTACCTAGTATTTTACTAAAATACTTTTTAATCCATCTCGTTTTATATTTAACATTCCTTGTAGATAATATATCAATCAGCCAAAGATTATTACCACAATTATATCTCAATAACCTTCCTGTTTTTTTAAAAATGTCTTGTGTATGTTCATCTAAAAATGCCCAAGATACAAAACCAACTATCTCGTTGTTATCATAAAATATTTTGAATTGACCTGAATTGAATATAGGTATTAGATAATCAAAAAGTTCTTTTCGTGTGAATCCTTGATACTTTTTAAATTTATAGAATAGCTCGATAACACCATACATTAGGTTGTTCCACCACCCCAAATAATTTCTTTATCTTGTAAATCATCTACAAACTCTAATCCTTTATCACCTGAAAATAATTCTTTTTGGTCTCTATCTGTATATCTTCTATCTTTTGCTCTTTCTAAGGATATTAATTTACTTTCTACTGATACTTGAATACTACTTTCATTACCTGTCTCTATAATAGACATAGTATCTACATACCCACTAAAAAGCTTATAAGGTGTATCAACTATTTGTGTTCTATTATCGATTGTATCTAACACACCAAAATATATATCAACTGCTACTCCTTCTGCTGTTTCAGTTAATACTTCTGCAAGAATAGATGATGGTATTCCTGATAGGGTTATCTTTGTGCCTGTTGCTCTAACTTCTCCTGATTCTTCAATGTTAGCTATCTCTAAAAGGTTTCCTGAGCCTACATAAGTTTCAGAATCTATAAACAGTTCATTATATCCTGTCCATAGGTTTAACTTATCAGGTGAAAACCAAAATGATACAGCATGAAAGGGTTGTAGCTGTGAGCTATCTAGTTGTGCTTGAAAGTCTGTGCCTAGAGTACGAGCCATGTCTCACTACTTCTTGGTTGCTTTCTTTTTCTTTACTGTCTTTGGTTTATCTTCTTTAGATGCAGTTTTCTTTTTAACAACTTTCTTTTCTTCAGGCTCTACAGTTTTAACTTCCATAGCTAATCCTGAATCAACAAAAGTTTTACCTAAATCTTTCTGCCATTGCTCTTTGCATTCAATGATTTCATCTTTCTCGTACCATTTAGTGCCATTACCACTTTCGTTTCCTGAGCCGATACATCTTTGTAACATTTTAATCTTCATTTATTTACCTCTAATTCGTACATTTTCTCTACTACTTGTTCCCATGATATAGGCTCTGTTTCCCATACTATACCACCATATAAAAAGTCTATACGACTTTCCAAGCTTCCTTTTATATGAAACTTAGCCTTTGGGTCTATCTTATAGATAGCCTTAATGATACTTAACTCTTTCTCAGTATATGGTGTATTCACACTCATAGTATACCTCACTAGTGGTGGGTAGACCGAATGATAAATCTACCCACCTTGTAGTCTAGCTATAGACTAATTAAGCATCCTCAGAATCCATTGGATTCCCTTTAACAACAACAACACCTATTGGTGTTCCATTGCTATGAGTACCTGTTGCATCAATTTTACATCTGATGTAACGTGAGTTACCTATATAGCCTATTTGGCTACATTGTGGTGTCTCACCATTTGCATCAAGTGTTAAAAAGATACCTGAGCCATCAACACTACCTTCTGTAACAGAAGTAGATGAAGTAACAGCAGTATAAGTAGAATCATCATCTGATTCTTCTAGGATGAAGTCAAACTTTACAGAGCCACTTAATGTGTCTCCTTCTATGCCTGAGTTCACTACTACCATTGCTGATTGAAAGCCTTTTAAGTCTACACCTGTACCATTAGCATCTGCTGTAACAACAGCAGGTACTTGGGTAGCAACTGCAACTGTTTTATTTGAAATGTCTCTCATTTGCTATCTCCCTTATGCACTAATGTTTTGTAGTCTAATTGCTTCAGGTAGAACAACTGTTCCCCCGACCCTTCTACGAGCAACATATCTGATGTTACCTGATGTAGCTTGTGAGTATGGGTCTCTCATAATTGAAAGATTAACTCTGTCCACGATTGTGTATGCTTTTGAGAAGTCACCGAAAGCAATAGGTTTTGTTCCTGCACCTACATTAGGCATATCTGTAGCTAATGTGTATTGGAAACCTGCTATTGTTGATGGAGCTCCTGCAACAAGTGTCATACCTGTGTGGAATATTTTTTGACCTGCTGTATCTTCTAACTGAAGAACTTTAGCAAATGTGCCACGATTCATAACGAATCTTGACCCTGCTAAGTAATCAGATTTGATAGCATACACTAAGTCAAGTAGACCATCAGCAGTTAATGCTGTGCCATTACCTGAATTGGTAGAGCCAACACCTGCTGTGCTGTCTGTGAAACCTAAAGGTTGTCCAACACCTGAGCCACTTACAAAAGAAGTACCTTCAGCTTTGCTGAATTGTTCTGCAAATTCAGAGCCCATTTCAGATTCTAAATTGAATGCAGAATCTTCAAGCATTGCTTGTGAGATATCTACTAAAGCATATAGTTCATGAGCATCGATTGACATCATGCCTGTTGTATAGCCTGTTGTTTCAGAACGTGTTCCTGTTTCAGAAACCCATTGTGCAGAGAATTGTCCTGTACGTTTTGGAATTTCGATACCACGTTTATCTGTTTGTCTTACTCTTGCAATAGAACGAATTGGAGAGATTTCAGTTACACTTTTAATTATCTCAGCTACAAATTCTGTAGGAGCATAAAAGCCACCTAATGTATCATCTGATTCATAAAGTGCTTTCTTTTCCATTTCATCTACTTCACCTTTTCTTAGCCAATTACCGAATGCTTTAGTTTGCATATCTACATCAGTAGATTTTGAAGCATTTGGTCTTGCAAGAACAGTTTCAAGAGATTCTATTTTTGCTGTTGCTTCTTCAAGACTTTTTTGTTGAAGTTCATGTGCTTGTTTGACTTCTGCTAGTTTAGCAATGTCTTCAGACATTTTATCAACTTTTTCTTGGAGAATAGGGTCAGCATGTCCTTTTTTTTCAATTTCTTCTAAACGAGTTTTGTTCTCTGATTTGAAATCTTCAAATTTAGAGCCTAACTCATCAAGAACAACTTTGATTTCTTCTGACATTATTTGTCCTCTTAGTTAAGTTTATTGATTAACTGCTTAATACTATCAACCATATCTAGTGAATCTTCACTTTGATATGACTTATAAAGTATGTTTGCAGTTTGCTTAGCTACAGCAGTAGACATCACACCAACATCTCGTAAGTATGCTTCTATCTCTCTAGCATCCATTTCTGCTAATTTAACTTTCGTTACTTTTGCTTTTGGATTCATTGGGAATGTAACCATTGAGACTTCCATTAAGTCTACTTCTTTGATTACTCTACGTTTGTTTTTATCATCGTATTTATAGCCATCAGGTTGAAGTCTATAACCGATTGACATGGAATCTAATGCTCCCATTTTCATTAATTCAAATACTTCTCTACCTTTTTGTGTACCCATAGCTAAACGACCACTAATCTTTAGTCCTCGTTTATCTTCTTCTAGGGAATCAATAACACCGATAGGCTCATCGGTTTTGTGTTGGTAAAGTAATTTTATGCTACTTGCTTTTCTTCCTGATATGGATTTAGTGAATGCACCTTGTCTGATTACATCGTTACCTAAATCTTTGTTATTGAATACTGATGCATAGCCTTCAAACGAGCCATCATCTTCTGTTTCCATTTCTTTGTACTCACACTCTAAGTCAAGTATGTTTTGTTCAACTTCCATGTTGTCCTCTTGTTCAATAGCCATAACTCGAAATCCCTGTCAAGTATATTGTGGTCATTGTAACAATAAACTACTTATAATAACAATAAAAAAAGAGCAGAACTAAGTCTGCTCTCTCTTTGAGAAGTAACTACTCTTATTTTCTAAGAGTAGTTATTGTTCTGTAGTGATACTTTTGAATGTTATATCCACCTGCATCAATTGTTCTTAAATCAACGATACCTTTCTCACATTTGAATTGACCTTCTAAGATGCCATTGTTGTAAATACTAACTACATCTTGTATTTGACCACCTTTTTTTGAAACAGAATCGATAAGATTTGTTTTCTTAGCATTTCTGTTTTTAGCAATCAAATCTTCAAAAGCTTGAACATCAAATGGTCTTTTTGATACTGACCAACTTGCTACTCTACCTTCTTGTGAATCAGCTAGTTTTCTGAAATCCCAATAATCACTATTGTTTAGTTTGTTTAAATTGTCAACTTCACTCCATTTAGCACTTTGCTCAACGATATATGTATTAAGGTTTTTGTAATATTCTCTAGTTTTAGCTTCCCAATTATCTAAGAAAGCATCGATGTTAGCTTCAGCATCAGGGTTAATAGAATGTGTCATATTTGTTTCTCCTTTGTTTAACATGTGTCCATTATAGCATACTTTAAGTATACAATTCAACTATATTATATAAAAAAAGTATAATATTCTTGTTGATATCCATATACTAAAGGTATATATTGGTGTTATAGGTAGAAAAGTGCCTTATTTTTAAATAGATTTAGACTTGATAGTAAATGGGTTTTTATAATTGTACTTCTTGGCTAGTAAATCATGAGCATATAAAGATGCCTGTGCATTGGTCAAACCTTTATTAATACCTTCTGAATAGAAGATTTCGTAATCTTGACCTTTTTGTTGTCCTTCTTGTTTCTTACTCAACAATATCTCCTTCATCATAGTATAAAACAAAGCATCTACAGTTTATAGTATTAGATGCACCACCATTTGGGTCTCCTGCAAATTGCAGTTCTTTTTCAATCACACCACCACCTGCAACAGGTGTCATAATCTTAAATGGTTTATCTATGCCCACTCTTTGACCATCAATATCTTTATGCCATTGTCTAGCTCGTTCATCCATAGCTGATGCCCATTCTTTTAGTGGTCTACTCAACCCTAATCTTTTAGCTACCTCTTGATTACCATAGTTCATTGCTTGATGTGTTTCTGTCCTTGCTATCATAGTGGCTCTATATGGAGCAAAAGCAGTTATTTTTCGTATGTTTTTAGAAATCTGTGAGTTGGATAGCCCTGTGTCTAAACCTAGTGAAATTTCAGCTTGTATGCCTTTTCTAGTGGTCTCTGTGATGTTAGTTACATTTTGTGCTGTTTTAGTAGCTACATAATCTAAAATCACAGGGTCTATTTCATCTGATTTCTTAGATATTCTTGTTCTATGTAATCTGTTACCCATTGTGATAATGACTTCTCTTGCACTATTACCAAGAATCTTAAACATATCATTGTAATAGTTTTCGTAATACTCAGGTGGTATTTGACCATTGTCAGCAAAAAAGTTCTCAGCAAGTTCTCCATAGTCTTTGAAGTGTTTTCTTATCTTCTTTCTGACATTGTTGCTAAGAGTAATAAATAATCTTAATTGCTCTTTATATTCTTTTCTTTTATTAATCCTGACCTTTGCCATTTACTAATCTCATAGTTTCTTCTAATAATTCTTGTTGTGTTCCAAATTTCTCACTAAACCATAAAGGGTTGAGATGATACGATTCTTTACTTGTTCTGTGATGATGTGGACATAAAGGTATAACATGTAGGTGGTCTCTTTTAGCACCGAATCTTTTAATGTGATGTATCTCAGCAGGTGTGTCTTCATATCCTAGTTTCTTACATACGATGCATCCTAAATCTGCTATTTTCTGTAAATATACCCTTTCAGTTTTCTTCATCATCCATCTCTATCATCCACATTTCCTCTACACAGGATTTGAGTATAACAGAAATGCCACCAAGACCTGATTCCTTTGTGATTGCATTTGCTACTTTATATGACTTCTTATCTTCTTTAATTAACCATCCAACTGTACGACACAACTCAGGCTCACAAGAATCTACATTCTCTACCCATCTTGCATCTGCTGTGTGGTCTAGCCAATCTACCATGACTAGTGGATAATCTTTCATACTGTATATTTTTTACCTCTAAAGAATGCTGACCTATGAAGGTTGCTTACTTGTACAAGTTCAGGATGAACTGTTTTTTCTTTAGGGTCAATTGTTATTACAGCAAATCCATTATTCCAATCATTTGCAACATTATCTTCAAGGTAAGGATGATATTGTTCTGATAAGTGTCCTGTTTGTATAGACATTGATGTTGTGGAATATGTATTAAATGTTCTGAAGTTTAATTGATGTGTATGTCCTGTAATGATGTGTATACCTGCTCTCATTGAGTTTTGATATGCAGTATGGACACCACCTCTCATTCTATGCTTTATGATTACAGTATCATCTACTAAGTGAGACATAGCCCAATCCCAATCAGGAAATAAAGTTTGTATCTTAAATGCTTCTAAATCTTCAAAGGCTCTGCCCCAAGACATTGCAACTTTGGATAGTCTAGTTTCATGATTACCAAAGGTTGCTAATTGCTTAATAGGATATTTAGCCTTGTCTATTATCTTTTGTAATTTATTTATCTGAGCTTGTGAATCATATATCTCTTTTTGTACAGTTCTTTCTTGTGGTCTAATCTCTGTGTGAAACTTTGCAAATGAAGACAGAATAGATAAGTCCATGATATCACCATTAGCTACAACACATTTAAGTTGTCTTGTTTTAACTAAGTCTTTTAATACCTCACACATAATCTTAAATGATACTGTTTCATGTCCTTCAAAATGTGCATCAGAAAATACAAGCATTGAATATGCATGGTCAGTTATCTCTACACGATTAGTTAGTGGTGGCAGGTTAGCTCGTTCACTTCTAACTACTACATTACGATTATTGTTATGTGGTAGTAATTGAATACCTGTAAGTTCTTCTGCTTGTTGTCTGTAAAAAGACATTGTTCCTGAATCAGTAGATAACCCAAGATATTCAAAAACATCTTTTTGTTTTGTCATGTTGGGTAGATTCCATGCTCTGACAATATCATGAGCTGTGGCTAGTGATATACTAGACCTATTAGTGCTTGGCATATATTTCTCCTTAGTCTTTGCTAGACAAAGGATGGTCTTTCGGTAATAAATCTAAATCAAATTTACCACCTGAAAACTTCCCTGTTCTAACAGCAGATAAGAAAGCATTAACACGAGCCATAGCCCATTGGTCTTCTGACCTTACACTTGGTCTGACAGATTGTGGGTTAGTACGATATGCACCGATACCTCGTTTGAATACTCTAGCTAACATTCCTACAGTAACTCTCTTACCTTTCTTGTCTCCATGTTTATCGTTATGTTCTTTGACTTTGTTTTCTAATCCCTTTAATGCTGAGCCTGATACACCTGCAACTTTTGTTTCCATATCATCAAAAGATTTTTCTTGTTCTCTCATGATTTGATTTCGTTTAGTCTTAGCCCAACTAAATCCTGCATCACCACCCCATAATGCCCAAGCAATTCTTCCTGCTGATGGATAACCATCTTCACCTCTATCGAATCCTTGACCTTGCTTGTCTACTTCATGTCTTGAAAAGAATGAGTACATTCTTAAAACTGTGTTAGGAGATAACCTAGTTTTGTTTACAATATCTCTTGCTCTTGCTACACCTACTGCTGTACCACCTCTGTTAAATTCTTTTCTCCAATCCAATCCTCTTTGTGCTTCATTAGCCATTGAATCAGATGGTGTTAAATCTAAATCTGATAATGCTTTTTCTTCTTGAATTAATCTGTCGTACTCAGCATGTGTTCTGCATGGCATATAAATTGTTTTACCATCTTGCTCGTGTGAATGTGTACCAACACATCCTATTTCTTCTGCTCGGTCTATTGCTTCTTCTTCTGTTGTGAATACATCTTTAGATACTTCTTCTTTTGTTCCATAGATTTCCTCAAAAGCTTTTTCTGCTTCATCAACCTCTACAGGTTTAGCACTATCTTCAGTCGATGTTTCTGTTTCACCGATTGGGAATAAGTTAGATGGAATGTATAAGTCATCTCCACCTGTTACTTCTTCAAGTCCTAATCTATCTCTTGCTTCGTTACGAGTTAAGATACCTGCATTAACACCTTGTACTACATTCTCGTATACTTGTTTTCTTTTCTCTGCCATTGCAGGAATAGAATCTAAATCATATTGAATTCTAATATCACCATCATAAAGTGGAGATAGATATTCGTTTAAATCTGATTCTACTCTAGATAACAAAGGAATAACTGTTTCTTCGTATAGTGCTAGTTTAGCAGTCTCCATGTTGGAATACGTTTGACTATCAGGTATACCAATAAGTTGTGCAGGTACACCAAAGCACAATGCAATCTCTCTTGCAGATAAGTTTAAGAGTTCCAAGAAATCCATGTCCTTTGGATTCAAGCCTAATTGCTGATATGAGAAGTTTCCTTCTAGTAACATCGGTCTTCCTGAGTTGTGAGTTCCTTGAAACCTAAACTCTAAATCTTCTAGCAATCTAGCTCGTTGGTCATCTGTTAATTGGGTAGACATCCCTGTCTCATCTGTGGGCTCGAATTTGAGCATACCACTTGGAGTACACCCATTTTTAAGCAATGCCACATTGTGCATCCCTGCAAGGTTATGTTGGTCAATATTGTATGCACTAGCCATGATAGGTGATAGTCCATAAAAATCATCTAAAGGAGACCAAAGCTTAATTTGTTTAACTTGTCCTTGTCCTGTTTTTGGGTCTACTCTGTAAACATTACGAGTAATACCATCAATAACATAGTTATAACTTTCAGGAATAATGGATTCGTTTGCTTTGATTTCTATTCTGTCAGGTCTTAATAAATATAATTCTCTTGGTGGTGTAAAGCCTTCTGTATCTCTGAGCAGGTATGAGTTACCTGAGATTAACAAATAGGAATAAAGAGATGAGAAGTACTCTACACCTGATTGTAATGGGTTTGGTCTTTGTAATAATGAAATCAATTCGTGGTTGTCTAATTTAGTGTCTCCACTAAACACATCAATCTTAACTGCTGATGCTGAGTTTGAGATTAGCTGTATACATCTATGTACGATAGCATTTTCTTGATAGCCATCTTTAGCATAGTCTTTATATCTTCGGTTAGTTTTAGATGAATAAGCATTAAGTTTATTGAACATAACCTTTGGTGCTTCTTTCTTTTCAGTTGGTTTTTCTTCTTGCTTAAAAAATCTATCAAATAATCCCATGTTTAACTTATCCTAAAAATTGCTTTACCTGAGCTTTGCAATGAAGTTATAGCCCACACCAATGCATCTACCCTATCATCATGAGATTTTACATTATTTCCTGTGAATTGACACATTTGTTCTTCTAAATCCTTGAAATACCCAACATGATGCACTCTGTTTTGTTCATACAATGCAGAGATAGGCTCTGCTCTGACTTGTTTTCCTCTTGTTGCACGAACACTTGTGTATGGAACTGTGCTGTCTTGTGTTCGTAAAAGTCGTTCAATTAAATCTCCACCATTATTAACCTCTGCTACGATTCTATCACATTCATAACGATTGTATAATTCTATTGCTTTCTTGACCCATACATCAGGAGATGTTACTTGTGAAGCATCTTGTAAAATATAAAAGTGATTATCAGAAGTTCTACCTGCAACTATGATTCCTGTTTCATCGGAATGTTCTGTAGATGTTACAGCAGGGTCTACTGCTACAACGATTCTTTCTAGTTCAGGAACATCTCTTACTCTGCCTTCTTCAATTAACTGACCATTGAACAATGCTCCTTCTACATCTTCAAGTATCTCAGCATAAAGTTCTTGTCTTCCTATCCTTGTGCCTTCATATCTTTCTTTAAGCATAGCTATTGCTGATGGAGCAAGATTATCTATGTTATCGAATGTGCTTCCTTTGATGACTTCTGTATCACTTCTATTAGCTAATTCTTTTATAAGCTTGGTTGGTCTTGGTGTTGTTGTAATGATGCACTTAGGATTCTGTCCTAATCTCAATGCCATCATAAGGTTATCAAATGATTCTCTATATCTCCATGATGCAATTTCATCACACCATGCTCTATGAAACTGTACACCTCTTAATCTGTCAGGCTCAATAGCAGGGAAACCAATTATCTTACTACCATTGAAGAATGTAATCTCACTATCTGATTTGTTGTATCCTGTGCCACCGAGTAAATCTCGGTCAATGATGTTCATGAATCCTGAATCACCTGAGAAGACAACTCTTTTTAAATCTCCATAGGTAGGTGCAATTACACCACAGATGACACCACTATTGATTAAGCAGTATTGAATGATGTCATAAGCCCCTGAAAGTGTCTTTCCGAATCCTCTTCCTGCCAACAGTAGATGTATATTGTATTTGTCAGATTCACGAATAATCTGATTATCTCGTGCTTTGTTGTACCAATCAGTTAATAGATTCGTTGCTTTCTTTCTCTGAAAGTCTAGTGTCTCGTATGTCTGATATGAGTTTTCTAAATTTATCATCTTGCTCTGTTAGGTTTTCTACTTCAACAACATTAGTCTCTTTCCAACCTGCTTGTGTCTTTAAGAAAAACATCTGTGCAACTAAAGCATCTCTACCAATACCACATGCAGTCTGAAAAAGATTACTAGCAATAGTAGCTATAGCCTTTGCTTTACCTGATTTGAGTTCTTCCATGTAGTATTTATACATGGTTGGTTTGCTTAGATTGACCACATATCCTATCTGTTCATGTGTTAATCCAAGACCTGAAAGTCTTTCAATTGTATCTGCTGTCTCTTGATTCTTATCTACTAGTTTTGGCATATACAGTTTTTATACAGTAAAAATAAAAAAAGAGCAATCATTTCTGACTGCTCTCTTTCCCACACTCTCTCAGAAGTGGTTATATCTTGAATGGTATACAACCTCTGCTAGTCATATCTCGTTCTAAACTTGCAAGACCATACAGCAGGTGGTCTGTTTTGACAGTATATTCATGCTCATAGACACCATGTTCTGATTTGTGTACATCAAATCTGTGATGTCTAGAAAATGTGTTTGTAAAACATTTAAGTGTTGTTCCTACAATTCCTTTCTTAGTCAAGTTTCTAAGAAATATTTCTGTTGTTGTTCTTGAATGTTCACCATCAAGTCCATAATGTTTCTTATCAATTATAGCAACGACTTTGTATAGTTTTTTATCTGATTCAATGATATGTCCTACAGAAGGTTTATATCTCTCACCAATCTTACCTAAAACTACTTGTGCATTTATTTTTGTCATATTATGTTTCTCCTATTTTAATTAATTTTATTCTGTAACCCCACCTAATCTACATTTGCTTGTGAAGAATAGATGTAGTGTTCCATCATCGATGCAATATCTGTTCAGCATACCTTTACGAGTTAGAGTTGATAACCACATGAAAGGTAGTTTGTATTTTCTTCTGAACCTTTCAAGTATGTGCCTATCTTCCTCATCACGAGAGTAGTTATCAAATGGTATATCACCAAATGATTCCAAACACCAATGTCCTTCTTCTGTATCGGTGTAATCTTCTGCTTTAAGCTCGATTTTATCCAATAGTTTTTCTATGTAATTTTTTTCAGACTGAAGTCTATCAGATGCTTCTTGCTGTCTTTCTTTTATTCTTTTTCTTCTTACGTTTGTCATAATTTCTCCTTTGTTTACTAGGGTTTCGTTACCCTATATAAGTATTATATACTTTTAGTATACTGTTGCAAGTAATTTATCATCTTTTTTGGAGAAATAAGTCGATTAAACCCATAAAATGCAGTTTTTGTACCTCTTTTTATGATATTTGCATCTGTAATCAGGTCTAATGACTGAAATGTGTTAAGTATGTTGGGAGTTGCAAGACCACATATCCATAGTAGATTCTCGGTCTGCTTAACCACAATAATCTCAGGTTTATAGGATTGCTTGAATATTACAGGGTATCTGAACTTAGCTGATGTCTTAACACCACATTGATATCCTAGTTTAGATAAATCAGATACATGATAATCAACTGAATCACCTACACTAAAATCAACAAAAGGTTTACCTAGATATTGCTCGACTGCACATTCACCTAGAAATCCATTTACCCATCTAGCATATTCAAAGTTATTATCTACTTGATGATGATGCTCAGTATTCTTTTTCTTTAGAACTTCTCTAACAAATTCTTTTACCTGAGCTACTTTAGTATCAGGTAATATTATTCTCTCGAATGAATCAGAATATCTTCTGACATGATTCTCGTAATTAGAATGCACTTATATCCTCGAAACATTTAGTGCTGTTATTCCACCTGATAGTACATTCTCCGATATTACCTTGAACATCTATCTCTCTAATCTTGCAAATTCTCACATTAGTAGATTGATTCTCATAGTCTCTTGTTACGATAATTCCAACATCAGTTTTATTATTCCAATGTGCTGACCCACTCACATCATAAAGGCTATTTACAGAGAACTTACCATCTGCACCTCTTATTTGCTTGGTAGGATGTGCCACGATAAATGTGAATGTGTGTGTTTCTCTGTTAAACCTTTTAATCTTAGATATTAGCAATGAGATGTGTTCATCTTCTCTGATGTTATTTCTTTCAGGATTGATTTCATTATATGGGTCTAGTATCAATCCATCGATGTCAAATTCTTTATGAACTGCTCGTGCTCGTTCTAGTAGCCAATCTATATCAGGACTATCTTCTTTTTTATCAATGAAAAGAAAATGCTCATGTATAAATTCTATAGCCTCTAATACCTCTGTTTCATCTGCTCGATTATGAAACATAAAATCAAATGGTTTCTGACAATACTTTTCAATCAACCTTTTTAAATTCACAGCTAAAGAACTTTCAGGTGAGAATATAAGAAACTTAAAACCATGTTCTCGTGCAGTTCTCAATGCTATCTCTAATGTCAAACTAGACTTACCTGAATTTGGTGTTCCTGTAAATAAATTAAAAGAAGGTTTGATTATCTTAAAATATGGGTCAATCGAACTAAAACCACAATAATATCTCTTTTGTGATTTACCATTGTACAGATTCCATATGTCTTCTGTTAAATCTTTTGCTCTATGTACCCCTTCAATTTTCTTCATATATCTCTCCGATAAATTAACCTGCTAAGAAGTTTTTATTCTTCTTAACCTTATTTAAAATGTTGCTTTGCTTTATATTAGTATTGTGTGCCACTGTGTCACTACCGATTGCAGTATTTGTCACTAGTGAACTATTGGCACTACCGAGTATATATCTATTACAATTATTTATTCTGCCTTTAACTTTACCAATCTTAATATAACCTCTTTTCTGTAAGTCTTTAATATGTCTTTTGACACTTCTTTCAGAGCAATGACATAACTTAGCAATATGATTAATACTTGGAAAACAAGCATGTTCTTCATCTGCATAATTAGCCAACATCAATAGAATCAACTTACTTGTTGTATTATTGGTGCTTTGCTGTACTGCCCATGCCATAGACTGAAAAGACATTAACCAATACCATAAAAGTCGTTAGCATCTACTTTCTGTTCTGTGTATTTATAGATTTTGTGCATATTCTCTTGTCTTGGTATCTTCTCACCATAATAGTATTTGGATATGGTTGGAAAGGGAATATCACATTTCATTGCAAACTTTGCTATAGATAGCTTTTCCTTTTTTAAATATTCGTTTAGTTTCATTATAACTCCTGTTATTATTGTTCCCCTGAATTGTAATATAAAATGAGTATAAATAAAAGCTTTACATATAACCCATTTCATATTAATATCCTTAGTACATATTAGACCTGAGTAAGTCTGTCTACGAAACTGCTCAAATTAACTTATAGGAGAAGATAATGGCTATAACTAAAATACAAGAGAAACAATTAAATGAACTTAGATTAGGTACTGCATTTAATAAGTTTCAACAACTAAAAGTAACTGCTAAGAAAGATGGAACTAATCCACATTTCAAATCTAATTACTCAACATTAGAATCAGTAATAGATGCAGTAAATCATGGGTCAGAATTTGGTCTGTTTTTTACACAACACATACACGAGCATGGAGATAAGTTATTCGTTAAGACTGTTATGAGACATGTAAACGATACTGACACTTATGAAAGTTGTGTTCCTGTACCTTGTGCTAATCTTCAAAATCCACATCAAATGGGCTCAGGGATTACTTATGCAAAAAGGTATGGATTGCAATCTTTATATGGTCTTCCATCTGAAGATGATGATGGTAATGGTACAGGTACTACAGGTAAGAAAGATATCAACCCTAAAGCACCACAAGTAAATGAACAAGTTAATAATATTTTATAAAGGAGAAAATAATGGATGTAGATAATATAATGGCACAAGCAAAAGCAATAGATGAAAAGGTAGATAATGGCACTCTAGGTGAATCAGAAGTTATGAATGGCACACTAAACGACCCATATAACGATACAGATAAAATCGTCAAGGTTGGTAGAATCGATGATGGTACTGTTGAAACCTATACTGATAGAGATGGTAATCAGCACACCAAAGAAGGTACACCAATCATTGTGGTTGAAAAAACAGGAGCAAGTGGTAATAAATATCACAGGGTCTATGTTGAAGTTGGATTCCTAGCACCTGCAAAAGCAGGTAAGAAATATCAGCTATCAGGCTCTATTAAAGTAAATCAGAAGTATGACCATCAAGTTTATGCTACTCAAAAAGAAGGTACATCAGAAAAAACAGGTGGACAATATAAGTTCATAAGCTTGGCTATGTACGAGAATGATGGTATAAAGAAATCAGAAGGGAATGATGTTCCTTTCTAATTTTTTTCATATAACGATGCTCATTAGAAACGAGGTCATAATCGTTTCTCCTATGCAGGTAGGTTGTTTGTACCCCTTCAATCTACCTGCTCCCAAACAACTTGGAGATAAGAATGGATAGAACACTTGGAATTGGTGGTAGTGATGCCAAAAGAATCATTGATGGTGATTGGCATTCACTATGGCTAGAAAAAACAAAAAGAGTAGAGCAAGTAGATTTGTCAGATGTATTACCTGTACAAATTGGTATTGCTACAGAAAAACTTAACCTTGATTGGTTAGAAAAAAAACTAATCAAAGAAGAATATGAACACACAGAAATCAAAAGAGATATCACATTAGAACAAAAAGATTTTATGATGTCTCACTTAGATGGTCTTATTGAAGATGCAAACATAGTAGTAGAAGCAAAACATACTTACGAAAATAATAATCTAGAGAATGTAGCTCAATATTACTACTGTCAGATGCAACATTACATGATGCATTCAGGTGCTAACGAAACATATCTAACAGTATTTTTTGGTAACAGAAATCATGAATGGGCATCAATAGAATCTGACCCTGAGTTCCAAGATAAACTTTATAAAGCAGAAATGGCATTTTGGAAATTCGTTGAAGAAGATAAAGAGCCAACAGACTTTGCACCGATAGAGCAACCTAAAGAAATCAAACTAGATGGTATGAGAACTTTAGATATGAAAGATAACAAAGAAATGAATATACTAATTGATTCATTAAAAGAAGTTAAACCTTATGTAGCTTTACAAAAACAAATTGTAACTGATATTAAAGCTTTAATTCCTGATGATTGTAGGAAAGCATTTGGTAATGGAATAACTTTATCAAGAAGCAAAAAAGGAACATTAACACTTAGGGAGAGTGCAAGTGAGTAGTTATTCTCCCATGCCTAATCAGTTCTTCAAAGAATTCTGTCAGCCTGATTTAAACACAAATCCGATTTATGGTTTGATTCACAAGGCTATAGATTCAGATACTCGTTTAAACTTTTTAGAAGAAATAGAAGAAAAGAAACAACCGATACAAGCAAAAATAAAATCAGGTGGTCAAGGCATTAGACAAGTTGATGCTTGGAGATTACCGATAGAATCTTATATCGGTACACAACTTAATTATATTATTTTAGATTTGAATGAAACTTTTAACTACAGATTGTCCTGCATACAAGACATTCAATATTTGGAATACAAAGAAGGTGATTACTATGATTGGCATTCTGATGTCTCAGATGGTCTGAGTTCATTAAGAAAGATAAGTATATCTTATGTTTTGAATGATGACTTTCAAGGTGGTGACTTAGAATTTTTTCATGGTGGTGAAACATATGTAATAAATGCAAAAGAAGAATCATTGATTGCATTCACAAGCTTTATTAATCATCGAGTTAAAAAAGTAACACAAGGTGTTCGTAAAGCATTAGTGGTTTGGGTCAATGGAGAATCGTGGAGATGAAAATTATGAATGATGAAATAAAGAAATGGACAATAACAGCAGAAGAAGTTTTGGAAAGAATGACTGCAACAAAAGATAGGTTGGTCAAAGACCTAAACCATAATCAAAAATTATGGAATGATTTGCTCCATGACAAAGAATGGAATCAGGAGAAACTAGAACTCAGTTGTCAGTATATCAAGGCAATAAATAGCTTGATTGACACAATAAATAAGATAAATGGCATAAAAATAGCTCCTGATGAGAAAAAAAAGTAAAAAAAACTAAAAAAAGTGCTTTGTGGGTATTGTATTATACTTTCAGTACTATATACTATAGGTATAAGTTAATTAAGACTTATATAAAAAAGGAGATAAATTATGACAAACGTAATAAACATTAAAACAAGATATACAGATTGGTATATCAAACAAGATAAATCAGGTATGAAAGTTATTGAGAAATCTAGTTTTCATTTTGATGATGTGAAATCAGGTGAAGAAATAATTTGGAAACCCAACAATAGAGATTCATATAGATGTGTTGTAACAGACAAAGTAATCTGTCGTGATGATGAAACTAATGAAATTACTGCTGTTTGGGTAGACTTACTTTATGTTAAAAAAGATGGCAGTTTTGGTAAAAAGCAATGTCATTTACAAAACGAATATAAAGGTAGTTTAGAGGTTGGTAATTGGAACAGAGATAGTAGAAGTTTCAATGTACTTCCTAAATGGAGATAAGCTAAAACGAATGGTGTGGGTATCACCTAAACTACCCAAAACTAAATAGGAGAAAATTATGAAAGAAAAAAATGAAATACAGTATGTACCATTCGGATACGATACTAAATTTTTAGTAAGACAAAGTAAAAGCAGATTAATTAATTTGCTAACCAGCCAAAAAAAGGTTAAGCATGATGAAGCTGAAACTTTATTAGATGATTATGTTACCTTTAGAGTAGCTGAACAATCGGGACTTGATACGATTCGAGGTGGTGAATCTTTTATAGTAAAACAAACAACAGGAGATAAATAAAAAACGAATGGTGTGGGAATTGATTTGTGATAGAATTGATTCCCACACAAAATCAAATAAGGAGAAATAACATGATAGACAATGTGAAGATAATTAATTACCTAGAGGATAGAATCAACCAATACAAATCAGGTGATTCTAAAATTACAGCTAAAGACCATGAAGCAGATATCAAGACTTTGGATTGGTACAAGCAACACTTAGGTAAAATGAATTCTCAGCAAATGGGTTGTTGAGAAGTAACATGAGATGTTAATACAGGTGGGTAGTGACATTCCTACCTGTTAAACATAGGAAACTAGAATGGCAGATAATGTAAACCATCCTAAACATTACACACAGGGTAAGATTGAAGTGATTGATTTTATCCTAGACCAAAAGATGGGCTACCTTGAATCTAATATCCTAAAGTATATTTGCAGATACAAATACAAGAATGGGTTAGAAGATTTAAAGAAGGCTCAATGGTACATCAATAAATTAATACAGGAGACTGAGAATGAAAGACAAGATAATTGAAATATATGATGATAATAAAGACACAATTAAGTGTGTGGTATTTATATCAATAATAGCTATATTTTGGGATATTGTGCTATAATTAGTTATATTTCTCCGAATATAGGGAGCTAGAATGCCCATTTTAGCTCCTTTTTAATGTCTAGGGTACTTTGGTATCACCTAAAATTTAAAGTCGATTACAGGGATTCTGTGCAGGAAAAAGAGATTCCATACAAAGATACATTGTTTGCATTCCATCCTAATTCGTTTGCATCCATTCTCATGACTGCTTTAGTATTAGAATAAGTTATAACATCATCATCTGTAAGTGCTGTTTTAAGTGATGGCTCGATTTGTAATGTAGCATTACCTGAAGCATCTGATGTGATATCAGCTACTATCATATGAAGTTTAGATGATGCACCTGAGCCAAACTGTACATAATCTCCTTTCTTAAATATAACTGTTGATGTATTAGCACCATCTACTACAACATCGTATGCACCGACTGAATGGTCTCCATTGACAGATATAACTGTGTTTGCTCCACCTTGTATGGTTTTAGCATCAGGGTCTCCGAGTAAGAATGTTCCAAACCTGCCATTGAGTTGCATAAAAAATGACTGCCATGCTCCTGCATCTGCCCTGTTCATTGGTGGTAATGTAACTGTTGTCTGCCAAACTGAGCCTTGATATTTTGCTACTTGCTGACCATAGGTAAATGGTGATTCAGTATAAGCAACTGTCCTAATAATTCTCCATTCACTTGTAACAAAGTTAGATGGAGATGTTGGTAATGATAATGGATAACTTGGCTCTGCCATAATTATGCTCCGAATGTTCTAGCAAATGCACCACCACGACTTCTTTGTTCTGCTACTGCATTTATTGTTTCTTGTTTTATGGTAGGCAGGAGATTGAGTACTTCAGCACGAACAGTCGGTACAACACCTGTTGAGAATGAAATGTTCTGAACAACATTAACACCACCACCTAGTTCGTTATTAGGAACTATATTACCTGCTGTTTTAGGCACAAATAATTCAGCACCTCTTTCACCTACCATGTAAGGTTTATTTGGTGGAGTATAACCACCATTTGCAAATCCTAAGAATGAGCCAACTGAACTAATTAATCCACCAACACCACCACCACCAAATGATGGTAATGATATGCCTTCCCTAGAACTTCTTTGATATTCATTTAATGATTTAGTTAATTTTTCTATCAAAGGTTGGATAATTAATATCTGTGTAATTGTAGATATGATTTGAGATACTACATCTTGGAATATATTTTTCATTGCACTTCTAAAATCCTCACCTTTAGCTATTGAATCACCAAAAGCATCGGATATAGATTTACCTGCATCTTCAAATGTTTTATTTACTTCCTGAATAATTTCTTTTAATTCACCTTGACTGATGATTACATTATCTGTTGTATCAACACTTTCTTCTTGCTTTTTATTCAAATCTAGAACTTTATCACCATAAATATTTATGATTTTTAATAAACCATCTAGATTCTTCAATTCATCTTTTTGTACTTTTACTACTTTCTTTTCTGTTTTTTCTACTCTATCGAAACCTGCTTGAAGTGCTATTAAAGATACAGTTAAGCCTTTTACTACTACATTTGCTTTTGCAAATGCTGTTATAATTTTTGCAAGTACAGTTGTTGCTAAGAATATTCCTAAAGCTTCTACTGTTGTTTTTATTTCATTAAAGTTTTCTACTACTAGCCTTGTTAAATTAGCTAATGATTTACCAACCTCAGAGCCAAATTTAATTATTTTATCCTGACTATTTGCAAGAGCATTATTTAAATCACCGAACTGAGCTTTGAGCTCAACCATAAATTCATCTGCAACTGCTTTCCTGAATTGAAATAGTTTATCTTCTAACATCGATAAAGTACCTGTTAAGGTATTAGCTAAGTCATTTGTTACATTTCCAAACTCTCCACCTTTACCAAATACTTCTTTAAATCTTTTTACTGTTTCATTGATTGAGACTTCAGCACCTACTTGGAATCCAAGCATTGACCTGACACCTCGTTCTCTGAAAACATCAGCTGATGCAATACCACCACTGAAACTTCGTTGAATTTGTTCAGCAGTTTGTTGGAATGATAAACCTGTAGCACCTGCAACATTACCTGTTATCTCTAATAACTCTGCAAGTTCTTCTGCATCTTCTGCTACTACTGCAAGATTACCTGATGCACCTTGTATTTCTGCTAATGTGAATGGTACTTTACTAGCAAACTTAACCATTTGGTCAAATGCTCTAGAGCCTTCTTCTGCTGTACCAAATAATGCTTTTAGTCTTACTTGTAAGTCTTCTATCTGTCTTCCGACATCAACTACTTGTTTGATTTGATATGCACCAAATGCTGTTGCAAATAAACCACCGAATGTGATTACTTTTCCACCTATGTTGCTAAGAGTTGTGCCAAACTTCTTAAATTCGTTTGACATCTTGCTAGATGATTTTTTGACTTCGTTGTTTGCTTTATCAAGACCTCGTTTTAAGTCTGATAAATCTGCTTCAATCTTTACTAATAACTTATCTAATTCCATGTCTAGTTGTCAGGGTACATTTCCTTTAATCGTTCCAAATCAGATTTGTCCATAGGCTCTGATTTCTTACCTGTATTGTATTCTGTAAATCCTTTTATAGCTAGAGTGATTTCCTTAATAGACATATCCCACACTTGCTGTGGTGGTAGATGCATCATACCGACACATATTTCAAGCCACCTTTCTACAGGTAGCTTGTAATCATCATTTAAGTATTGCTTTTTTTTTCTGTATTATCAGGGTCTACATTAAGTGCTAATGTAAGTAACTCACCTGTTAATTTCATTGCTTCTACTAAACCAATCTCAGACACAAGTGATTTGATATCTTTTTCAGTAACATCATTACCACCTGCTCTGATAGCAAGGGTTAAGATAGTTATGATATCTAATAAAGTAATATCTGCTGTAGTTAGTTTATTGCCTACCTTTAAAATAGAAGTTCCCAAACCTTCTTCTATTCTCATGATTGTATCTAATGACATACGAGCCTTGTATGTCTTGTCTTTGAAATTAAGAATCTTCTCTGCTTTCAACGAATTTGTTGTCATCATTCTTCTCCTTTTTAATTATCATATTGATAACTTCATCTCTAGCACCTACGTTTTTAGCACTAGAGATTATATATTTATCTTTATCAATTTTCATTACACCTAAGTTATCCCAACCATCAAAGAATGGCAGTTCAACTTCTGATTGGTCTAAACCTAGATTAACTTTAGCATTAATCTTTTTCTTATTTACAGTTACTTCTTTATCAATCCACATTAGACTGTTGCTACAGTAATAGTATCAGCACTCTCAAATGTTAGAGAATATTGTGCTGAATCATTATATGTACCACTATATTCAACACTAGTTACTTGGAATGCTCCTGTAAAAGTATTGAAATCAGGCATTATAAATTGAAAGTTTGTAAATGTAGATGCATCTAAAACACCTAATAAAGTTGTATGTGATGCTGAATCATCGAATACACCACTACCTGAAATTGTAAAAGATTTAACACCACCTTGTGCTATAAGAGTTCTTACTCTTGCTGAATCTTTTGTTGTAACATCAACTGTTTCTTGGTTGATTGAAATTGAAGTATCTCTCAGTCCACCAATAGTTGTGAATGCCTCTGGAGAGCCACCATCACCTATTTTGACTAATACCTCTGCACCTTTTTGTACTGCCATTTTTTATTACCTCTAATTATCGTAAATTGTAAAATTAATATTAACTATACCATGTCTTGTGATTCCATCTGCTTCTACGAGAGTTGTTGCACTATTGACATAACTCATAACAGAATCAGCACCTGACACAGAGATTGTAACATTATTCGTTAAATTGTAAATTCTTTCCATAATTTCCTTGATTTCCTTTTGCCCTCTATATTGAGACCATACATCAATATCTACATTATATAAATTACCATCTAATGATTTAGTTCCGATATCTGTAGTTATTTCTGTACCAATAAGCACATAAGGATATGCTGTATCTTGTGGTGCTACAGAATCAAATATCTTGTTATTACCAACCAATCCATCTAATGTGCTATCACCTGATAACAAAGAATATAGTGCTGATTGTAAATCGAATGAATGATATCCCATTATTTCACCTTGATATCTTTAGACATTTTCTTAGAGAATGCTTTTGCTTGTTGATAAGCTTTGGATTCTTTACCCATGAATGGTCTGTCCATATAAAGTTCTAACATTTGTGAGTATTCAACATTAGTAAACACTTTACCTACAGGTTTAATGCTTGGTGTTGATGGTTTTATTTGTATACTACTAACCAATCTTCCTGTATCGATTGCAGGTGGATTACCTGCTGATGAAGCAGTATGTGTTTTGTTACCTTTTTCATAGGTATTGCCTGTTTTAGGAGTATTTCTCATACCCAATGTAATATCCCTTCTAAAATGATTAAGAACACGATTAACATGTCTCGATGCATTGACTTGATATTTTCTTAGGATAACATCTGCATTTTTTGAAAAGTTAGATTCAACCTTTATAGATATCATGTAGCCACTCCTTCAGTTGCTAGTATTTCCTGAAACTTTCTTCTTCCTTCTTGAATATCAGTAATCTGAGTTATGTTGAATGTTTTTGAGTTATAAGAGATTCTATATTTTTCTGTTAAAGAAGAATAATATCTGATTGTAAATCTGTAATTAGATGTTCCTCTGAGTTGGTCTCCAAATATTCCTTCACCACCTGATAGATTCTCTGCTTTAGCCCATACAGTTGTAGCAGTAGAATGAGTAGTTGTAGTTCCACCACCTGCATCAGTTACACCACCTAAAGTTTGTAAGCTGATTCTATTTCTCATCTCTCCTATAAGAGACATTAGACCATACCACCATAATGTGCTGTGCCACGATAAGGATTAGTTCCAAACTGTCTGATTATGTAAGGTTGTAATAATTGTGTTGCTTGATAGGGTGCTGACATTCTTTCTGTTCCATCACCTCTGTGTTCAAATAACCATGCTGTATAAATAAGACATGCATGTTTGATATCATCAGGTACATCACTTGAAGCACCATAACCTGCTACATAAGTAATCTCTAGTGCATTAGCCACTCTTAATCCTGTTGGGTAGCTTTCACCATTTCTCAAAACAAATCTTGCAGGAATACCCTGATTATCTAAATAATATTTGCTTGATGCAAATGTGCTTTCTGTATCTGCATCATCATAGTATTTAACACTTGATATAGATGCTACAGGTGATTGTGGTAACAAAATACTTCTTCTTGTAATGTCTTGGTCAATACCAATGTAATTTCCTTCTTGTAAAGGAATATCTGTATCATAGACAGAATCTATAGACATCTTTAATGTTTGTGTTGTAAGACTTCTACCTGTATATCTTTTAGCCCAATTATGTGATGCCTTTAATAATGTAGATATGACTGTATCATCATCACTACCATCTATTCTTAGCCATGATTTAACTTCTGCACTTGTAATTGCAAATGCTGTTTCTGCTGTTTGTACTGATAATCCTGCCATTGTTACCTCTTATAATTGTAGCACTATGATATATGATACTATGATTACGAACAATATCTCAATTATAGATAGCTCAGGTTTAAACCATTTAGTTCTGATTCTAGCTGAGTTAAATAACACAAATATAGACAGCAACAATGCTACTGCTAATAATATATCCATTATCTTCTTAAAGGATTGCTATTTTTTTCTTTTAAATCCTCAACCTGTGATTTTAATATTGATATTTCTTTTTCTAAGTTAGATATATCAGGAATACTTCTTTGTTCTACCACATCTAACCTATTCATTATTGTACCTACTTGTACAAAAAGACCACCAAATCCTATTAATAAAGAAAAAACAGCACCTATTACCTTGATATCCAATCTGACCTATCCTCGTATATTTTATCGTTATATATATTTCTAACATCAACATAAGTCTGATTAAGATATGTGTCAATGTTCCTATCCATTATAACAGGTTGCTTAAATATCTCAGCATTGACTTGTGAGTAGCTATCAATCTTATTATTGTTAGACATGACCTTAGCAACGATTAAAGATACTGCTTTGAGCTGTCCTTCGGTTGTTTTAATTTTATCAGCAACTTTTATAGTGATATCTTCTATGGTTAATTGGGTTTCAACACTCCCACTCTCGTTATTGGTTTCGGTTTCCTCTGTGACAATATCTGAGTTACTTTCAGCCACTTCTGTATCTCCTTCTGTTTCTTCGATTGTTTCTTCTTCATTAGATATCTCCTCTGTTTGTTCAATTGGTGCTTCTGCAAGTATTTCCTCATAAACTTCTTCTACGACAACTTCTTCATTGACTTCTTCTACCACTTCAGGCTCTAAAACTTCTGAAGATAAGACTATTGTTTCTTCTATAAATTGTTCTTCCTCTAAAGAAATAGTTTCTTCTATCGTTTCTACTACAATTTCTTCAACAACTACTTCTTCTATGACAGGTTGTTCGTAAACGAATTCTTCTATTTCTATTTCTTGTATATCATTTGATACTTCTGTTATGGTATTTTGTGTTACTGCACTCATAACAACAGGGTCATACTCGATAAACAATGTAGGACTTTTTAAGTCAGCACCATAATGAGATATAGAATTACTGTTCTCATTAAAAGTATATCTAACTGTTATGTCGTAATCTTCTTGGCTATTGTTACCAATAATAATTGAATCAGTATGTGTGCAATAATAACAACCATCGTTGTTTATAGTTTTAGTTTGTGTAGTTACGTTACCATTATCATCTACTAAAGTTTGTGTTATCTCTACGTTTTGTTCTATCTGATTCCAAAACCAAATATCTGCACCTGCTGTAGATGTAAAACCATTATTAATAATACCTTTAGATAATCCTGCATCATTTTGTAATGAGATACTATTTTCTATGTATTCTCCATCGACACCTGCAACGATAGCATTTCCATGATTGTGGTCATTTGTTCCTGACCAACCATTAGCAAAGTTATTACCATCATACATTTGTTGATTAAGGAGATTATTCGTTGTTTCTGCATACAAGGATATCGGTAAAATTAGTAGGGTACTAACATACCACCCTAGTCGTTTAAAACCGATTTTAGGGCATTTAAGCTCGTTTTTATCTCGGATTTTTACCATTATTGGTCAAAGATTCCTTATATCTACGATATTGCTCTACTTTATCATCTGTAGGTTTTCTTCTTTCATATATAACTTTCATAGCTTCTTCACCAATCAGACTTTTACCATCTTTCATAACAGGGCATGGTGTCCCACTTCTATACATAGCATCGAATACAGCAGGGTCATCACACATAATGCTGATGGATGCCACAGACATAGAAAGTGCCTTGAGCATTTTTGCTTTCTTTAATCTTTCACATGCTTCATCTGTCATAACATAACCACCACCTGAAAAAGATATTCCCATAACTGTGACACCACCTGAGATTACAAGACTGCATGAATCTTGGGAATAGACAGACATTGCAGGTGCATGAGATGAGTTTACAGCAGTCTCCTGATTGGTTGAATTACTTGTAGAATTTGTTGTGGAATTTGTGACCTGTCCTTGATAGGTATTATTAGTGGTTGCTTCGTAACCTTGAATACTTGTGTTGCTCCCTGATACATTGCTTTGAGTTGTAGATGCTCCACTACTTGTCACATCTGATGATGCATCTTCTATTGCATAACCTAATATTAAGACAATAGTTACAATCAATGCTAAGTAGAATCTGTTCATCTTCTGACTAGACTGCCACCAAAATAAAGACCAATAATACTTGATACAACATGTGTATCTAAAGGTGTGATGACTAAACCTTCCATTGGTTTCCATTGTGTCATGTCCATGTCTGATGCAAATATCCACCAACCTTGTTGTATTGTTTCTGTGTAACCAACATAGATAGGCATACTAGGGTCAATGAATGGTGCTAACTTTGGTAATACAATAATTGCTAGTACACACATAAGTGCTATCCATCTACGAGTATTCTTTGTAAACGAATCTGTAACTTCTCTTGCTTTGTCAAACTGTTGTGATTGAAACTCTGCTCTTTGCATGAGCATCTTTTGTTCATCTGCTTTGTCTTTTGTTTTTTGAGCCATGATGGATAAGATTCCACCAAGAACAGTTGATACGAGCATAGAGATTAATTCAATTGGGAACATAGTTATTTTACCATGTTATAAACGATTGCTATAAGACTACCTACCCAAACAACAAACCCTATAACTCCTTTACTTTTATTTATTAATGCTGTTTGGTCATCAACCTTAGTTTCCAATCTAACAAGTCTATCATTCATTGAATCTATTCTTTCAGCTAGTTGTTCTAAGGTTACTTTCATAATTAACTCTTAATAAATAATTTCTCTATAAACCAAGCAGGTGGGTCTAACTCCCACCACTTGTGTCCATGTCTATAGTCTTTAGATATTGTATGATGATAATTATGCCAACCCTCACCCCAACTGATTAGTGATGTAAGTGGACTATTAACAGCAGTACAATGTGGTTTAGATTTGACTACTTTATAACCAAACAATTTACTGTGTGGTATAACACCAAAAGCACCTGCTGTAATATAAATACAGGCACAAGGAAACGAAAATAAAAATAATCCAATCATAGGGTCTATTGTATACAAGATTAGTATGTAACTAAATAATAATATCCAATAGTTTCTAGTTATAAACATGTAATCTTTATCTTTAAGTATATCTTTGACCATTACCTTTGGTACTTTTATTGGGTCATAAAGTGTTAGCCATGCTCTTAGATATCCTATTCTTGCAGGTGATTGATTATCATCTTTCGGATGACCTGAGTACCTATGATGATATCTATGCATTGCTGTCCATGATAGTGGACTTCCAAATGCTGATATGACTGTTAAATATTTTAAAATCTTTTCTTTTATAGGTGTTGTTCTAAATGCACGATGGCTCATGAATCTGTGTATAGCTATATTGGTTGAGAATATATTTACAAATGCCCATCCTATTACTCCATAGATTATATATTCAGGATAAGTAAAACATGCCCAAATACTGATTACTATATTAATCAGAGCCAATAGCTGTACTTTTATTGCATGATTCATGCCCACCTCAGCTTTGTAATTAGCCAAACAAAAGGGTCAAACCTACAATGTTTGAGTTTTGGTTTAATATGATGTTGCTTATGATATGCTTCTGAAAATGCTACAGGGTACATGTAAGGTACATCTCTCACCTTATTTGTATGACACATAATACCTGTTACTGTCATAACCCAAAAGGTTGTCATAGCTACTGCTGTTGCCCACATCAAAAATAAATCTATAGGCAAGACTAAGAAAAGAACAGCATTAAACATGTATACCAAACTTGTTTCGTTCTTAGTCAAAAATAACTGCCATTTATTTCTTAGTCTATCTCCACACAAACTTAAATCATAATCTTGTTCGTGTGTTCTAAATATAATATATAACCATGAGCTATGCTTCGGACTGTGTGGGTCAGCTATAGTATCAGCATATCTGTGGTGGTTTCTGTGCCATGCACTATAAGATATTGGTGTACCAATTAATGCTGTCATAGATACTACACTCATTATGTTTTGAAACCATACAGGTGGATTCCACAAATTATGTGTAGCCCATCTATGAATAAACAAACTCATTGTAAATTCTAATAAGAAGTAAAAGAGTATGTATGTATATAACAGTTGTAACCAACTAAGAACAAAAAAAGAATATAGTGCTAATCCAAAATAAGCAGTATACAAAATACTGAGAGCCATTTAGAACACCCATTTATGCAAAGATGCTGTATTATTCAATTCCTCTAAATCAGTTTGTCTAGTGTATGTAGCATCACTATTATAACTACCAAGACATTTACCTGCATTTTGTAGTCCAATAAAATAAGTGTCTACCCTTTTATCTTTTACACATAATATTTCCCATGTATTTATACCAACACTTTTTAAATATTCTGCATATGCATTTTGAAATTCTTGTGTTGCAAATATTTCTCGACTGCCATCAATTTTTGCATTTAAAACAGTTTCCCATCTAAATACATTATTATTTTTTGTTCCTACAATCCACATAAAAGGTGTATCATCTTTTTTAGCTAAAACACAATACCTGTTTTCATCGACTGTATAAGTTAAATAACATGAATCGTGTACAAGTTGTTTAGTTTGTTCATCTGTTATTACATCATCAGGTTTAACAATAGTGCCTGAATTAATATCATCTAAACTATCTGCATACAAATTATCAAATGTTGCATCATCTATCTTATCTATTTTTTCAAATGTTATTGTCATTTTAATAAACTTGTATATTTAAAGTTCCACTATTGTCATATATATCTTTCATGAAAGTATATAAACCACTTGTACCACCTATATCTTGTGTATTAGCTGTGCCACCTGAAACATGATAAGCACCCATAATACTTCTACTGTATGATGAGTCATTTATAGTTAAACCACTCCAATAACCTGCCGAGCCATTAACTGCTGTACATTCAAATGGAACAACTGCACTACCAGCTTTTTGACTACTAGCACCAATTCTAAAAGTGTTAGTACCATCTGATAAATCAAACCATTTAACACCATTCCTTAAAAGATGTTGGTCTAAACTTGTGCCTACAGTACTTAAATTTCCATTTCTTCTATGCTTATTAAGAAAATTATGGTCAGCATCTATAAGCAAAGAATAATTAATTGTTGTAACATTAGTGTCTCGTGGAGTGCTTGATTTTTTTCTTATATACAATCCTCTGACTGTTCCTGTACATGATGTATTATCAGGATTTGTTAATGAAAAACTACTCTGCTGACCAAATGTAGCAGGAGCAAGTTCACTATGAGATACTGTAGAAAATCCATAATATACTTCTACATGGTCTGTTATAACATTTGTTTTATTTGCTGTAGTTTGATATGTATGAGTATGTGTACCGAATGTTCTATTTACATCAGCAAAATAACTTAAATCTTCTGTATATGTATGTGTGTTTGATGTTGTTGTATCAAAAGGAGATTCTCCAATCAATCCTGAAGAAGTATTATATCTATCTACACCTGTATTAGGAGCATTGTTTTCCCATGTCATATTTTTATAATTTCCGACTGAATTTGTAGAAAGATTTGCTTGATTTATCATTGCAAATCTTCTTGAATAAGTTATTCCATTTATTGTTATTTTATCAGTTCTTCTAAATAATTCGGCATCAGACATATTTGTAATATATCCTGAATCTAATATAGATGTGCTACTAAGTCCTGATTTAAAATATTTAATTCCATCTACTTTTGTTGTATCAGATAATGCTCCATAAGTAGTACCTGAATATTCAAAAAAACCTGCTGTTTCTGAATTTCCAGGATTAGTCACATAGTTGAATCCGACACTTGTCATGTTAGTTGAGTAAGGCATAATCCCTGCAACAGAGCCATAAAAACTTGATGCTAATGAAATTTGTCCTGATGCAGGAATAGTTACACTACTAGCATTTTGTGTTCCTGTTGGAACATTACTTCCACCTGAATAATACTCTGACATTGAATGTGGTTGTGAGCCACCAAACTCTGTAGCTATATCACTAAGACTAACTGCTCCTGATGATACTATAGGCATTAGACTGTACCAAATGCAGTTACATCACCTACACATGTTAGATTGCCTGAAGCATCTAACTTCATTTTGTTTGTGCCACCTGTTGCAAAAAAGAGTACACCACCTGATTCAGTAATAGTCCAACCATTAAGAACAACAGTAGTTCCTGTGGATGCTGGGAGAGAAATTGTATTTGTTCCTGCAACTGCTGGAGCATTAACTGTAATTGTTCCTGAAGTATCACCTGTTAAAATTATTCCTGCCATTAGTCTGCTTCCTCTATTGTGTTAGTTTCTGCCCACACTAAATATTCTTGGTAGTCAGCATTATCTTCAACCATAGGTATACTCATAACAAAGTTACCATCTACTTTTTTAGTAATAGATGCCCAATTTCCCTCTGCATCATTTGCTTTTTGATATGTTATTTCCATTATAGTTCTGCCGATAAAGTTAATTTTCCATTAGTTACATCAACACACCTTAAGTTGCAGTATCTACCTACTTGTGAAGCAGATTGACTAGTTGTGTTTGTGGTAATAGTTGATGCTGTTGTTCCTGAATTATCTGTAGCTAATGTTATAGATGTAGTTGCAGTTGTAAACCCACTTGGTACAACTACTTGAAAATCATTAAGGGCAGAAACTGAAACAGATGGAGTTGTTCTCATTTCTGTTTTATGTTCAATAAGCATTGTCTGTATTGTAGTAGTATTACAACCACCTGAACAAAATGTTTCTTTATTATTATTTCCACCAAAACATTGTGTGTACCTCATACATCTCATCAAACTTGTACCTACATCTTCAAACTGAAAGTCAGGTATGCTGTTAGCATCAAATGTTCCTACTTCTAGTTGAACACCTGTTATGTACCAATCATTAGATGTGCTGTCTGCTAGGTTTACTTGACCTACTGCTCTGTCTGCATTTGTATAAGCACCCCAAGAAGTATTCAAAGTTCCTGATGTATAGTTAGTTCCTGCAACTAACCAAAAAAACAAATATAAACTTAATACATTATCATTATCAAATACTCCTGTTGTATCACCTGCAAAAGATAACACCTTTTTTTCCCAAGTATTTGCACTACTTATTGTGTATGCTTGTGATATTGACCTGTTATTATCACCATCAAATAACTCTATTATATATGTACCTGTTTTTGCTGATTTAACCCAAAAAGATAGAGTTACACTTTCAGCATTACTTGTGCCTTTTTTTAGCATTTGTAAGTTTTGACCTTCAAATCTTTGTTGAAAGTATGCAAAACTACTAGCACTTAAAGAAGCATTGTCAGTAGTACAATCTAATTTTGCAGAGTTAGAAAAACCCTGACCAGATGGTACATCTGTTGATTGTGATTGTGTCCATGTTCCAGCAGTTGATACTGCATAAGCAAATCTATCTAAAAGATAATTAGTCCCACTTGTAATACCTGTAACACTCGTACCTCTTTGTGCTATTTGCATATCACCATTTATAATCAATGGAGTAGCAGTCTTTCTTGGTCTTAGTATACCTGCTTGGTTATCGTTAATTGTGCCTGAAATCGGTAATGCCATTATTCACTCTCCAATGCTGTTACTTTTGCTTCAAGTGTCTCAATTCTGTTCATAGCTTCTTGTAATGCTTTAACTGCTTTCATGTACAGAACAGAATATTTAACTGATTTTACATCATCAATAGTTTCTACAAG
>Ga0233399_1000097_pt1 | contig 38635 bp, 69 predicted proteins | sample 43DmetaG_FD_182698 | JGI IMG/M metagenome (GOLD analysis project Ga0233399, IMG submission 182698) | Seawater microbial communities from Monterey Bay, California, United States - 43D | ecosystem: Environmental > Aquatic > Marine > Coastal | place: USA: California | collected 2016-11-08 | reverse complement strand
CACCAGCTATAGGAATATTAATAGTTACATCAAACTGTATTTCAGTTCTGTTTCTTGCTTGTTGAAAACCTTCATACCTTGTGTAAGTATTTATAGGTAGTAATTCTTGGTCTGCACCAGAAGTATCGAAATCAGTTCTACCATTATTAGAGTAAGCTATAAAAGTCTTAGAAAATGTTTCTTCACCACCAACACCTTGCGTTAAAGAGCCCTTCTTGTTATGTAATAGTAAGTATAATTCATTTAACTTTGAACCATAAACAAAACAGTCTTGTTTTATATTTATAGAATCATACTTTTCATCTATTGCCTTAAATATGTGAGCAACTTTTATTGCAGGTTTTAATTGAGTGTATCTTAGACCATAATTAGCATCTGCACCACCATTGTCTTTATAAATATTTACAGAAAAACCTTCTTGAAATTCATCATCAGCAGTTACTCCTCCACCATCATAAAACCATTTATTCTGTACAGATATTAGAGGGTATATTATATCTTTTGATATATTAGTAAATTCTTCCATAGCAGTACCATTATACTGCAATCCTTTTTTTAAACCACTACTTACATTAGATAGGTTAAATTCGTGGTCAAATCTATTTAGATAATCTAAATCAGATAACTTATCATCACCTATAACATCTCCTAAACCACTTAAAGCACCAAAGAAAGTAAGATTGTAAGCATAAGGGTAACCATTCTTTATTTTAGCAGCAGTTAGTCTTATATAACCTTGCTTAAAGAATATACCATTAATAAATATTCTTGCTCTTTTCTTAATTCTTGCATCAAACGAATTTATTAGAGATGTAGAATAATAGTGTTGAAATATCTTGTTGTTAGTTTTATTTGCAGGTACAACAAATTCTTTTGTATAATCTGTAAAAACAACATCAAACTCTTGTATATTCTTAATAGTTTCAGTAATTTCTATAGATTCAAAGTCAAAGAAATCTACTAATTCATAATTAGCTTCTCCATCTATAGTATTATTAGAAGTGTCAATATAAAGCTGTGTTTTTAATCTCATTATCCTACATTGTTTATTACTTCGTGAGCAAATTCAAATTCTATTGTGTAGTTTATTAGTTTTTCGTTTATATGTTGTTTATATTGTAATTCAGAAGTACCTAAATTAACATTATAAGTTTTATTTTCTTTATAATCGTATAAGGTAACTTCTTCTGATAATAATAATTGTCTAAACGCTTCATTCATTTCTTCATCTACAAATCCACTATTCAGAGCTATCTTTTCATTACCATTTACGTTAAAGTGGCTTATCGTTTTAACACCATCACCAGCACTATATCTTGGCAACGCATTACCTCTGAAAGTTTCCTTATTTATAGTTGTAGATACATCAGAACGATTAAAAAACCACAAATCTTCCTCGACACCGTACCTATTAACAAATGTAACTCTATAAGGTTTATGTTTACAAACTTCTACTGTCTTTACTTTTATTCTATGAACACCATAATTAGAAGATATAAGTATCTCATCATAATCCTCTAAAATAAATTCATCTAAAAAGTTAGATAAGCAAATACTTTCTTCTAATACAGCGTTTTGCAATTCAATTCTCTCCTTATACGATTTTAAATTATTAGATGAGTTCTTTCTGTAAGAAAAGTTAGTGTAATCATAATCAAAATTAACCGTATTTGTAAACAACACTTCTCCTTTATTTTTATATGTAATATTAATATTTTCTGGTGAGTTAGATGCAAATATATCTACAGTTGTGGCTAAAAATGAAAGAGAAACATTACTGTCGTCTAATTTGTATATTAAATCTGTACTTCCTGCATAATATGACCTCTCTTGCAGTTTGATTGAAAAATCTTCATTAAATTCATCAGAAGAATATAAGTAACCATCGGTTATAAAATGACTATCTACAACATCTGATTGAGCAACACCACTCTTACTACCAGATAAAGTGGTTCTTACTGTTGCTATTTTATCTGATATAGTGCTAATATAAGAGCCAGAGAATGAAGAATATTTATAATCATTACTTATATAATCCCTTAACAATGGAGATATATCTATAAAGAAAGAGTTTCTAAAAGCTAAATTATATGTTTTCTGAATATCTAATCCACCTAAATCTATATCATAATATCCTATTTCTAATTTAAGGGTAGCATCATTATCTAAATCCTCTCTACTTACGAAATAAGGACTTCTTGTTAATATTAAACTCATTATTGTATTTTTACATTATCAAACTCAAATGTTTGTTTCATTCCTTCTATAAGTTCTAATCTGTACGCTTCTGTAATCTCTCCTGCAAGTTTTCCTTCCAGCTCTTGATTAACTCTTTGTATAATTCTTGAACCTCTATAACCATACCTTTTAGCAGTACCTTTCTTATCAATACTTTTGGCTAATGCATACCCCAAACTAAGAAAACTTCTATCCGTCATCTTCTTAAACCTACCCTTACTATCTCTAAGTAGAGGTCGCATTCCTTTTCTTTTCGCCCATTCAGCTAATTCCTGTGCAGGTGGCTTTTTCCACCTCTTCAAATAACCATTAGAACCTAAGATATAAGCATACTTCTCATCAGAAATTATAGAAAAACCACTATCATTTATTTCAAACCTAATAGAGTTCTTTAAATCACCTTTATCAACTAATTCTTCCTGTACTATCAGTCTTTGTATAGCGTCCTTATAGTCTTTAGCTAAATCTGATAAAACTTCCTTTAATTTACCCATTTTAACAGATTGTAACGTTGTTTTTAACTCTAATTGATATAGTTGCTTCCCAACCTGCTAAAAGGTTCTTAAAACGCTCTTTAAATGGCTCTGCAATAGGTTCGTTGTCTAATTGATATTGAGTTCTGTATAAATCACCTCTTCTAAGGCTTGTTATAAGACCATTAATAACTGTTAATTGGGTGTTTAATACATCGTGTAAGTTGTCATTACCAAAGAAATCATCAAACTCTGTTTCTTCATTATTAAAATCAACTATATCAGCAACCAGTACAGAGAAGTCAAATATCAGCATATTATCCTCATTTCTTACTCTTTCTACGAAAATGTGAGATAATGGAAATATAGTAGTCTTATCTAAGTCTATATCTGATAAATCCCCAAAAGTAACAGTATTTATGCTATTATTTGCTCTTAAAGCATCTTTAACTGCATCTACTGCTGTGTAAAATTCTCTCATCGTTTCATATTTTGTTTCATAATCTTATTCTCTGTTTCGTTTAATTCCTTAATGTATTCTAAGTACATTAATGCTTTATGCACATTTAAGGTTGTAACTTCATCAAATTTCGTAACATCTCCCTGTGCAAGTGTATAGATTGCTTGGTATCCACCCCACTTTTTTCCGAAGGATTGTCTAAGCGATTCTCCACGTTCTCCTGTAACTGTTGAAGTGTACAATCCATCGTATAAAGAGGCAATTTTTTCGCTAAATTGTAAAAAAAAACCCTTACACCTAAGTAAGCATCCAGAGGTGCATCTTTCATTATGTCTGATAAGTGGTCTGAACCCTTATACCTTTGTATGTGATACGCATCTCCTTTTCTATACTGAACAGGTCTATATAACACAGCCATTGCTTTATGTGCTGTCTTATAATCGTAAATATAATTCTCTAAATCCTTATACTCACCATAACTCATTTCATCTAAGTTAGGCACTAAACCAAACTCAACCTCTACACCATCAGTTCCTCTTAATTTAAAAGTATTAACCCTAATATCATTCTCATTTAACACCTCTCCTAAGTGGTCTAATACCTCTTGAAATTGGTTTAAAGGTATATTATTAATAATCTTTAAATCTAAACCACAAAAGAATTGTAGTGCTTTTAGGTTAATAAACTCATCACTATCTTTTACATCTTTATTCTTTTCTAAAACGTCTTGAAACTTCTGCCAGTCCTTTAGTTTTATATCCCTCTTTGTTGCAGGTATTTTAATAATAAATTCTTCCATATACTATTATAACGTAAAAGGTAAAATTTATCTTTATATGTTAAAATATGTTAAAATTTGTTAAAAAGGTTGTGTAAGTCATTTTATATTGTATCTTTGCTATGTATTAATTAAAAAACAAGTTAAATGAAAGATTTAAAACTATATGAAACAATAGCTACTACCATACCTACCTTTGAGTATATTAATGGTGTAGCGTATGAGATAACTATAGATGCAGATAATGTACAGTTGTCTTTAGATAGAAATGGTACATTAGGTTTACAATGTAAAAAGAAGATGGAATTATCTACAGAACTTATTAGTAGTATAATGAATATTTTAGAAAAGAGATTAAATAAAGAAGTTGATAAAAATAAATTAAATTGGTATTATGAAGCTAACTAAAGAAATGTTTGCAGAGATTAAGTATGAGTACAATAATTTTAAGAAGGTTTTAAAGATAGACCCTTTTCAAAAGACAAGAAAACAACCCACACCCTTTCTTAGAGCAGTGTTTTATAAGATATTATTTTGCAAAGGCTTTAATGATAGAGATGCAGAAGACATAATGTTTAGGTTAGGTTATAAAGTAGATAGGTCTACTATTTATGTGGGTATTAGTGGTTTAGAAACCAATTATAAGATGAACCCTACTTGGAGGTACTATTATGATAAGTTCTTTTCAGACTTTAAAGAAAAGTATGAGCCAGTACACATACTTAATAAGAAAGATGATAGAGAGAAAGATAAGTTAGATAAACTAATAGATAGTATAGCTAAAGAGAATAGAGAGGAGATATACGAATTAGTTAATCTGAGAGTTAAGTCTTGGAGTTGGAAATCTAAAGATAGATGTGAAATAATAGAAGGTAGTAGTCCTTTAGAGGATACTTGGTAATAAATAATAATTAATTAAATAAACAATAAGATGAACAAACAAGAAGAATTAGACAAAGCATTTACGAGATTTATATTAGTATGTATCTCATCAGAAGCTATAGGACAAAGATTAGTATCACAAGATGTCTTAAACATTAAACAACTTGCTAATAACGTTACTGATATAGTAAACTCTCCTATAGACTTATTATACGCAGACATTATAGATAACTTTAGAGATTTAGAGTTGAATATGGTGGTTAATGAAGAAATAGAACCAGATGAAGTTACAGAAGATGAATCTTGGGTAGATATGATAACAGATTTAGTAGAACAAGTAAAAGAACATTATTACGTAACAAATAAATAAATAGATAAATTATGAAAGCAATTAAATTATTAGCAACAGTATTATTATTAACTTTTTACTCTTGTAGTGAATCAGATTCAGATATATGTAGGGAACAATGCTATGAGATAGTTAGAGTAGAGAACAACAGAAGGGCTTGTTCTTATACAGGTTCTTGTACCTATAACTTTAAAGTAACATTTAAAAATCAATGTAGTGGTGAATTAGAATATAAAACAACAAACTACAGAGAACTTGCTGATGCACCAAGAGTTGGTGATACTGTATGTAGCTGGTTCGGATATAGATAAGAATAACAAAGCCAAGCCTCACGTATCGTAGCATCCACTATGTAGAGGTTTGGTAATGTTTAAAACAAAATTATGGAACAATCAGAAATAGAAGAAACAATAAAATACACAATACAGAAAGTTAAAGGAGAAGGTGGTAGAAAAGTTTTAGCAATGATAAATACACAAAAAGGTAATTATGAAAGGTGTTACTTAAATGTTGTTATTTTTCTTGAAGATGGTAGCACTAAATTTGCTACCTTAGCAAGTCATAAGTATGAAAAAAGGTTTGACTTAAATCCTTATTACTATTTAGAAATGTTTTTTGATGAAGATTACGTTGTACCTAATTACACTGTACAAGACTATCTTGATTTCGCAAATAAAATAAAATTAAATGAACTATAACAAAAGAAAATGTAATTGTTGGTTAGGTAATAATACTTGTTACTGTGAAGAAGATTAATGTTTAATTTCAAATAAATAAATTATGAGTAGTTGGTCAACAGAACATTTAAGACAATTAAAAGAGATAACTAACCATAAAGTAATATATGATGGCTATGAGTTCGTATGGATGTCTAAAATAGATGGTAAATGGCAAAGACATTATACAGCTAACTTTGAAGACTATAACAAACCTATGAGTTGGATATACTTTACTGTATCCAGATGGGATAAAGAATATAAACAAAGAAGTGAATCTTACTTTAATGAAATGATTAAGGAATTAGAAGTAGACGTTAAGATAAAAGAAATCTCTAATGAGTATTCTAAGAAAACTAAACAGAAAATAAATGAGATTAAAACTCTTAAACCAACTATAAGTAATAAAGAAATAGCAGATATATTAGGTGTATCTATAAGAACTGTAGAAAGACATTTAAAGTAATATTATAAAAAAGTGTCGCATAGTTCTGAAAAGTAGCGACAACTTTTATTTTAGAAACGTTGTAAATCAGTAAGTTATAAATCTAAAAATTGACCCTATAAGGACTACTTTTTGAGTATGTATTGAATTTATTAAATCGAATAACTACACTTCTCCAACATTCATTTTACGTCATTTCATTCCGTCACTCAAATATATCTATTTGACTGTACGTTGAATTTATTAAATTGAATAACTACATATTCTAAACATTCATATCACGTTAAACAACTTCTAATCAACTTTAATACACTTCTGGTATCTTACTATTAAATTGTTAATTGGATTGATTAGGAGGGTTAATATGGGTGAAAAAAGGCGTGTTTATACTCCTATCCTATATCCTATATCATTACCAGCACCTTTAAAAAATATTTGTATAAATTATCTTTATATAAAGTACCTTAATTATTAGGTTTGTTTATGGTTAATTATAAGGTATAAAAAAAGGCTAATTAAATAGCCTTATTTATTTTAGTTGTTATTAATCTAAATTATCAAAATAACCATATAAATTAACTAAATCTAATCTCAATTGTTTTTTAGAGTATTTTGATAGCTTTATACACTCGTTAACGGTTGTTAACTCATCCCCTGCTAACTCAACAAGGCAATTAATCATTTTTATCCTGTTATTACTTGCTAATGAGTCTATAATTTTGTTTTTTTCTTGTTTATATAAATACATATTATTTTTATTTTAGTATTAATATTTTTTTACTGTTAAAATTTCTTTTTTAATGCAGCTTATAACCTTAAAAAATGTATACTTATTTTTGTGTCTTATAAGGTCATCCGTTAAAATATAGTCATTAATTATATTGTTTTGTGTATTGTAACATATAAAAGCTTTTTTTGTGTTAAGTATTTTTTTTACGGTTGATTGATTTAATTTTATTGCATCCATATTTTTATACGTTTAAAAATTTATAGTAACTTTCCTTAAATAGCTCAATAATATAGCGTCCTTGCCTGGTATGGAACCCATATGAATGAGTGTATAAATTTTTTATAGGTTGATTAAAAAAAACCAGGTTAACGATATCTTTTGCGTTGATATTGTCATTATCTTTAATAATACTATTTGCAGCTAATTTAATAACTTTAAAATCGTGTTTAACCTCGTTTAAAGGTATATTGTTGTTTTTAAATATTTGTTTTATTTCCTTTATAGTAGTTTCCATATTTTTAATTTAAAATTGTTTTATAATTATTTCTTAAAGTTTCCCAAGTTATGGCCTGTAATTGATAGCCTAAAATATTATTTTTATTAGCTATTTTTTTGTGCAGCTCAACAAGTTGCAAATATTCTAATTTTGTAGGCGTTTTATTTTCTTTTTTACCTGTTAACGCTCTTAATTGCCAAACGTCGACAGTAACAAAATTACTATTTAAGTTTCCTACATTTTGACAAAAAGAGTAAGTTTTTAAGCTATCTTTGTTTATACTATCTTTATTTAAAGCTATATTAAAAGCCTTTTCTTTATTTCTGTTAAAAGTACTTACTTTAATTTGTTCGGGTTTTAAACCTTGCTTAATTGCCTCCAGGACCGTTAATGTATCAATTTTATTTTTTTCTAATTTGTTGCGCGGACTTAATGCACTAAAAACTTGTGCAATTGTAAACGTATCTGAATTATATTTTTTACCTAAATTTTCAGACCAAAGATAAAAATCTTTATACCAATTTAACCCCGTTTTTATATCATTTTCATTTGCTAAATTTAAAATACTTTCTAAATTGTAGCTATATTTTTTTAGTTTATATTTGCTTATCATATTGTTAATTATTTAAATAAATTACTTGTTTTTCTTTATTATCAAAAATAGCTATCTGATTTTTTAATTTTGCTATTTTTAACGCTATATTAATATCGCTAATATGTAAATTTGCATCCAAGTAATATAAATTTGTTTTTTTATCATACCAGCCGCCTAAACTATCATACATATTAGAATTTATAAACTTTTCAATTGTTAAAATTAACTCACTTTCTAAACTTGGATTTTTACCAGTATATAAATTTTTATAGCTTACTATATATCTACTTTTAGAGTCACTTAATTTATAAGTAAAATTTTGTTTAGCGTTAACCTTATTGATTAAATCTTGAAACTTTGTTATTTGTTTATTTGTCATTTTATTAATTTTTATAAGTTATAAATTTGTTTTATTTCTTTTTTACCTTGTTCGTAATTTTCTCGACCGTACTTGTAAAAATTTTCTATCAGGTCGAAAACTATTTTATTATCTAAATTATTTTCTAAAAGTAGCAAATTTAGTTTACTATTTAACTTTTTTTGTTTTTCTATTGCTGTCATTTTGTTTATTTTAAAGGTTTGCACCGTTTTTAATTGCATCTAATATAATTACAGCACCTAAAAATAAGATGCTTAAAAATACTAATGTTTTTGCGATTGTTTTAATGTTTAGATTTTTCATTTTATACTTGTTTTAATTATTGTTATTATTTTGATATATGAATATTGAGCGCAGCCCCAGTTTTTTTTATTTTCAATTTCATTATGCGCATCTATTATCTTTTTTGTAGTTATTTTAGATGTACAAAAATTATCTGAATTAAGTCTGTTTTCTCTTTGCTCGTATTTTAATGTGTTAAAATTATAAAAGAGTTTAAAATGACTGTCTATTTTATAGATTGAGTAAATTTTCATAATGTTATTATTTTAATTATTTATACCAACAAAAGCGAGTAAAAAAATAAATTCTTACTCGCTATTATTAAGTTTCTTTAAAACTTTAAATCTAGTTGCCCGAACAATTTAAAAAGCTGTCATTCACGTTTTCGCTTGTAGCTTATCAAATCTCTAGGTGACTGTTAGTCAGCCATACCTTAAAAGTACACTACAAATATAAAACAGATTTTCGATATAAAAAAATAATTTGACAAAAAAAATTAAAAAAATGTCAAAATAAATAGTTAACTAATTAATTTACAACTAATTAAGCTAAAACAAAAACTGTATTTTTTATGTTTTGAGGTGCTGGATACACTTTATACCTTGCAATCATATTAGAATACATATGCGAGTACAAAAAATAAATAACAAAAACAAGTATATAGATAAATTTTATATAAATTATTTTAGCATAGAAAAAAACTATATCAAATTTGAGGTACTATGCAATACCAAGTACCAAGCAAGACCCCATCATATTAAACATACCCCATCATATTAAACATACCCCTTTATATTGAACGCACCCCATCATATTAAACATAAATTAAATTAAAATGAAACAAACTATTTATTACAAGTCATCAGGCTACGACAGAACTATTTATAATTTTTTTATAATAGAGAGAGAAACAAAAGCATTCGTGTTTTTAAATAGATTAACCAAGTTAGATAAGGATGCTGGAGTTATTGCTGGAGATATTAAAGCAAACTCAGATACAATTAAATTAAGTAAGAAAAATTTTAATATGTGTTATACAGAATGGAATAACCAACCATTAATTGAAAATCACAATTACACCTACACAGGTGCATAACCCCATCATATTAAACATTTTAAGGTAGTTTTAAGCTACCTTTTTTTATTTTCTACCCTATCATATTAAACAAAAAGAAAAGTGCCTTAGAATTAACTAAAACACTTTTTATTTGATTACAAAGAATAAAAGTCTTATGCTTTTATCTTCCAACTTATCTGTTGGTGTATTTCTTTCTCTAAACTTACTAATTCATCATCATCTAATTCAAGTTCTAATTCTCCACCATCTTCATCAGAACCAAAGTATTCTGGATATACTTCTACATCTACACTATAATCTCTAACATCTCCTTCATAATCTAAGTCTACATAAACATCTATTTTAACAAAAATGTATTCATTGTCTGTTGTTCCTATTTCGTATTCGTCTACTTTAAACACAAAATCCCTGTCTAAAGCATCAAAGTTTTCTAATAAACTATCTAATTGTAATTGTCCTGTAATTTTCATAATATATTGTTTTTAAATTCTATGCTAAACTACAAAATAAAAATATACCTTGCAAATATTTTAACACTTTTTAACTTATTGTAGGTAAATTAGAATCTGTTAGGTTAAAACTAAATGGTTCAAATGGTACATTCCTTGTTCTTCTACATACAACATCAATACATCCAGTATCTTTATTTGCTTTAAGTGTGTACTGTAATTCTGCTTTTTTTTCTAACAGGCTACCTAAATGACCCGTTGGCTTATCTGAACCATAATTACTATGAATGATAGTTACAATATGACAATTAAATCTTGAGGTAACTTCCATTAACCACTGTACAACTAAGTTACTATGCTTTAAATCATTTACATCAGAAACTAAATCAGCAATACCATCTATAACAACTAAACCAATCTTATCTCCATTATCAACCATTTGTTGTAACTTATATTCTATGTACTGTCTTCTTGTATTGTAGTTAAGTTCTCTTAATGAGAATGTTTCATAGAAGTCTGGTATTTTATTATCACCAATCATATCAACAACTCTCATAAACACTCTCTTACAATGCCATTTACCTTGTTCTGTATCAAAATGTATTAACTTTCTATTTCCTCTATGTGCTTGTATATCTCCTATGTAAGATACATCTGCACCTGCATAAGCACCTGCAAGTAATGACATAAAGAATGTCTTATAACTCTTTGGTGGTGCTTGTACGAAACTAAAGTTACCATAAGTAGCTAAAGGTATATCGAATTTTGTTAATCCATTCTTACCTCTGTAAATCTTCTCTCCTTTTGTTAAGCAAACAGGAGGTCTATCTATTTTTTCTGTTAAATCTACAACACATTCATTCTTTTCGTCTATGTATTGCATTAATAATCTATCTTCTTCTTCTAATCTAAGGTTATCCAAATTAATATATTTTTAAGGTTAATAAATTAATTAATTACTTCTGGTAGTAATTGCCAATGTGTAACATCATCTATTCCAGTTGGTTCAAATCCTGTGCTATTGTAATGAAAACTTTTACAAGTTTCCCAACTACATAAGCCACCTACATACATTGTTTTGTCCTTTGTAATAAACAATACATCTAACTCTCTTTCTGGCAACTTATCTTTTACACTAATCCATTTCATTGTTATTTTTTTAAAGGTTAATAAAAAATAGGGTAAGCCAAAACCTACCCTATACTAAATTAAATTACTCTAAAATGGCAAGTCATCGTTAGAATCTACCACAGATGCAGGTTGTGATTGCTCTTCCTTCTCTGCAACAACAATATTTCCATCAGTCCAGATAACTTTTCCATTACCTAAGTAATTCTTAGGCTCTTTACCTTCTCTTTCTTCTTTTGATTGAGATACAAAGAAAGAAGCATTGTTACCAAACTTTGTTTCATCGTTAATACTTGCAGTAATGTTAATGTATTGTCCTTTTTTACCCTTGATAATCTTATCTTTAGGTAGTTTGCTTAAGTCTAAGCTGAAATTTACTAATGCACTCATAATTTCTGGTTTTAATTTAATTTATATTCCTACGTTAATTGTATTATCTATTTCTTGTACTAAGTGTCTAAAATCACTTCTTTCTCTTTCGCCTGTTACATCTACTCCATTAATAAGTAATCTGTAATGGTCTTTTTTGTCTGTTGGTTTTAATTCAAATTGATTCATAAGTTCTAAAAAATATTTCTGTTCTTGTATTTTCTAAATTATTTATAGCATTTACTGTATGTATTTGATATTTCAGTAGAAAGTTTGAAAAAGAATCATAAGCAAAAAATTCTAAAGATTCATTTGGATTACTGAAAAATTCTATCTCATAAAATACTATATCATTTTCTTGACTTGGTATTACTGTTTTAAAAGTAAATATGTTATCTGATACAAATTCAAATTTTAAAGGCGTTTCATAACCTATTAAATTTATTACTTCTGCTTCTGTTGTTAATTGATTCATATTACTTGCTTCTTGATTGTAACATTTGTTTTACAGAGGCTGTAAGCGTATATTTCCTCTCTATCTGCTCTACAGTTACGCTACCATTTTTAACTGCCTCTAAAGCCTTCTTAAATGGTTCTGTATTGATTTTTAATTGAGGTTTACTACTTCCTTTATGGTCGTTTACAGCATCACTATCTTTAGTGTCATCTATAAGTAGTAAGTTACCTAATGCATACTTCTTAGCATAAGATGAAGAACTACCAGTTCTCTGTGGGTTCTGCATACCTTTAGCATCAAAATCTAATATAGCATAAGCATCAGAACTAATACTGCTAACCTCTTGCTCTTCTAAATCATAGATTGTTGCTGTAGATTTAATAGCTAAATAACCACCTCTTTCAACTAATTCTTCTGTTATCTTAAACATTGTCTTAGTTTCTTTAGATATTGGCTTAATAGCCTCTAATATATCCTCTGCTGAACGATAATTGTAATTACCGAATTTGTTTCTTTGTCCTTTGTGAACGTGCAAAGTTGTTTGTATCAACTGTAGTTTTTCTAAAATGTTCATAATTTAATCTGCTATTGGTTTATTTAATATTTCACTTCTTACTATTCTTCTGTAGTCTGCTGGACAATCTTCATCAGATAACTCCAAGACATACCTTTCCAACTCTTTAACTCTCTTGTCTAACGCTTCTATACGTCTATACTGAAAATCTATTAATTCTTTCATCTTCTATTGTTTTTTTTGTTAATGTAAACCTGTTTCCAATCTTCTATTAAATCTAATATAATAGGACTTTTTGTTTTTCTGTAGTCAGAGTGTAGTTGTAATATATGCTCTCTTACTCTGCTTGCTGATTGTAATTTACTCATCGTTAAATAATTTATATTGTGATTCATCTAATTCTTCTAACTCTTTTATCTTCAACTTAAAGTAATCACATTTAGACTTTAAGTTTTCAATTTGTTTCTGGTGTTGTTGTAGTAATAATCTGTATTCAAACAAATCCTTACTCATAATTCTTATATTTATCTGTCATAGTTAAATAAAACTTATCATCTTTAGATAACTTTAAACTTAAATAGTCATTCATTACATTAGTTCTCTTAACACCTCTTGGTAAGCTATCTATAAGCTGAGCCAATCTTTGTATTAATAGTTTCTTCATAATTTCTATTTTAAACTATTTAATATCTCTCTTTGTATTCTTTGCTTATTATATTTATTGTCAAAACTTTCTGTACTTGATAGTAACCAATATATCCCTTGAAAGAATCCTAATACTGCTGATATTGGTGCAAATATAAAATATAAAATACCTCTACCAATTTGTCCTACATAGAATTTGTGTACTCCAAATCCTCCTAAAAATAATGCTAATAATGCGTAAGTGTTCTTGTTTTTCATTTTTACTTGTTTTAAATTGTTATTGTTTTACTCTACAAATCTAAGGCTTTATTTCTTATTAATTGTTAAAGAAAACTTAAAAAAGTGTTAAAATTATCCCCATTGATTTGCAATAGCTTCTGCCATACCCTTAAATGTTTTACTTCTTAAAGTTCTACGTTCAGCAGGTGTTTTTGCATTTTTTAAAGCATCAAAATACCATTTAGGCTGTTTCTTTTTAACACCTTTTTTACTTGTAAACTCTATAAACTCACCTTTTTCTACAATGTTTGTTGACTCTAATAAAGGTAAGTTCTTTAACCAAAAACAAGTGCTTTTACTTGCTTTATCACCAAACATCCAGGGATGTACTATTTGGTCTGGCTTTCTTATTTGACTACTTATTACACTAACAGGATTTTCAATAGCAATTTTATCTATTGGTGCATCCATTAATTTTTGCACAAATTCTAATGCTTTTGCCTGGTTTTCCCAACGTTCAATATTTTTAGAACCATCTTTGTTATACAACCATCTTGCACCACTTACAGCTAAAAAAGTACAAGGTGGGTGTGCTATCATCATATCCCAACCTTTATTTATTACTTCAAAAACATCTTGTTGGTAGTGCCATTCGGGATGCCCACCACTACAAGGTAGTAAATCACAGCTAAATGCTTCGTGTCCTAATTTTCTAAACTCTTTTGTAATTGCCTGGCTTTCTTCACAAGCTACTAATACTCTCATATTTTTTAATTTAAGGTGTTAAAAGAATAATAACTCTGGTTTCTTAATATAGTTATCAGTATCAAAATAAATACTTTCATTAAATAAATGTATTCTCTCTATTCTATGAAGAATAAGTTGTTTTACAAGTCTAAACCTTTGATTAGGGTTAATACATCTAAACTTAACAGCTTTACCTAACCTGTGTGCGCTATCTGTATTTAATCTAATCTTATCTGCATAAGTCTTAGAGGTGTAACCCAATTCTATGAATGCTTGTAACCTTTCTTTTCTTAATGCTTCATCTAATATAAACACAGGTTCACTTTCCATAAACATTTTACCACTACCTAACTTATCTGGACTATCGAACATAGACCATTTAAGCACTTTTAAGCCTTCTGTATCCATTTCTTTAGTATAAGCATCTGTATAGTCTACTTCGTGCTGATACTTGATTAAATCCTTTCTTTTACTGTACCAACTCATAAGTGTTATCTATCTATTCGTTCTCTAACATACTCTTTCTGCTTTTGCTCTAAATAAGCTATTTCTCTTTGCAGATAATCTAATGCTTTACGCAAGTCTTGTAATTCATCATCTTTTTTACCTGCTCTTGCTACGTATTTGATTATGTTTCCTTTGTTAAAGTTAAGTGCGTAATCTTTACATACATCTATAATATCGTAATCTTTACCTGTTTCGTAATGTAATTGTGTACTTCTCATAATTTGCTTGTTTTTAAGTATGCTACAATAAATAGCACTACTAATATTATTAATACTGTTTTCATAATTCTCTCAAATATTCTCTTATTCTTGACTCACTTAAATTAAGCACATAAGCAATATCTTTAATAGATACATTATACTTTGATTTTAATAAGTTAGCTTTATTAGCTTTTTCCTGTGTTTCTGGTTTTACAATCTTTGTGTATTCTCCTGTTGCAGAGTTCCAATTTGTTCCTTTCATTTTATTTGTTATTAATATTATTGTTTTACTTTACAAATCTACAACTTATTTCCTTAATAAAAGCTAAGAAAACGTTAAAAAAGTTTTTTTATTGAAGCAAGACCTTCTTTTAGCACATAACTATACTTTGTTATCTTACTGTTTTTATTGAAGTCTGTTGTCTTAGGACACTTAAAAGGTATTGGATTACTATTTAAAATAACACCTATATTTTTAGTTATATTAAATATGTATATCCCTTTTTCATCTGTAACAACATAGATGAATATTTTGTCTTTTAATTGAGATGACTGGTAGTTCTTAAACAGTTTAAGGCATTCTATTAGCTTATCACTATAATACTTTCTTCTGTTCTTTATCTCAACAATATAATTACTATCTTCAGCATCATAGGAACTAAAACTATCCTTACAAAGAATAAGATTAGTTCCATAGTTACTGTTTATGAAATCTATAGTGGATTTCTCATTCATTATAATTACATTAGTACATTAATTACTGTGTCTTGATATAGAGCCAAGTTTTGAGTTCTCACTATGAGTTATCCATCTAATATTACTTAATGTATATCCATCATTTGAGTTTATTCTATCTATACTTGGAGATAATTTTCTATCATACCCAGATTTAACCCAGTTGTCATAAAGTTTATTAAAATATTCATTATTAATTGACCATTCATAAAATAAATCTCTATCCAAAATATCTAACCCCTTGTAAATATGCCTCTTAACATAACCACGAACTCTCCTGTTCATATTATTATAAGTAAGCATTAACTTACCTTTCTTTGTTTTCCAATATTTTCTGTTATTAGAATTTATAGCATTTGCTCTTTCTTCTTTTGTTTTGTATTTTTTATTCGCCATTATCTTAAAGGGTATTTAGTTTCTTTGTAGTCTTCTAATATCATAGGAACTGCAATAGCTTCTTTACCACCTATCACTACACCACACCCAATAGCAGGTTTTAACCCTGCCTTAGCATAACCAAAAGCATACTCTTCGTGATTAATACCACAACCTACTTGCATACCAAATATTCTATTGTTTCTACCAACAACGTACTCTACATAAAGTTGTGTATGTAAATGACCTTGAACCATAGACTGTAAATCCTTTTTACATTTAGTCCTTGCAGTACCACCTTCTCCGTGAGCATAAAGCACACCATCCACCTCTAACTCTGTATGGAAATTCCAAGTAGGAACTTGCAACACTTCATTATAATCCTTAATCCATTCTCTTGGGATGCCACCTGTTTGAGCCTTACGCATTATAATTCTACTATGATTACCTATAATTACATCTACCTCTGGAAAGTGCTTGTAATATCTATTAAGCCTTTTGATAGCTAAAGACAACTCATCTCCACCACCCATACCATTAGCATCTGTTTCGTGATATGAACTATAGTGATGGTCTAATTCATCTCCAATATGTATAACTCTATTACAATTATACTTATTGTAAGTATCTACCAAGAAATCTAAATAAGTATCTAAGTCAAAAGGACAATGTGTGTCTCCTATAACTAAAACTCTTGATTCTTGATTGTTTTGCCTATAATTCATAAGCATTTGTTCTTCGTCTTTAGATAGACGATACCTGTTTGAACGATTCATACTGTTTGATTTGTTTAACATCAGTTACTAATTTTAACATTTTTTTACATTCATTAAATTTATCTTTAGCTTCATCTTTATAGAACTCTAAAAACAAACTATAAACTCTTCTAATTAAAGCAAACTCTGTTTTAGCACCTTTAAGTATTTTATGTGCTTTAGCTTTACCATAACCTTTAAAGTATTTTACATTATCAGCAGTATCTCCCATTATCATTTGATGATAAAAGTTATACTTAGCCTCAAAATCTTCTATCTTAACCAACTCTCTTCTGGAGTAGTAAGTATCAAAAAACCAACAAGGAAATTGCTTGTAGTCCTTATCATTTGCAGCAATAATTACATTATTTTCACCTAATTCATCGCAAGATTGTTTCCATAAGGTAGCAACAACATCATCTGTTTCATAACCATCAACCCAATAAGAATTAAACTCTTTCTTTACGTGATTATGTAATTCTGATAAAAATGCAGGTCTTTCTTGTGTTCTATTAGCTTTGTATTGCTTATTTAAAGCTAACCTAAAGTTGTTTTTAGAACCATTGCATATCCAAATATCATCAAACTCACAAATGTCGCTTAAATCCTTTAAAACGTAACCTAAATAGTTATCAAAATTATTCTTAGCCTCATCTAATGTTTCTACATTAAAACAAGCTGAATAAATTAAACTATCTGCATCTAATATTAGTCTGATAACTTACCTCCTTTCTTTAAATTATCTTCAGCCCATAAGGGTTGTAAATTAGTGTAATGACATAATCTAATTAATTCTTCTTCTGTGTTAGCAGATGATAGTGGCACTATATGGTCTATATGCCATTCAGACCTGTTATCCCAATTCATACCAGTTGTAAATTGATTTTCTAAGTGTATTTTTAAACCATAATAATCAATACCTATTATCTCGTGTGTTTTACTTTTCTTAGTGTAACCTCTTTTTTTTAATGCCCTTGAAGTATATGTTGATATATCACGCCTTAATCTGTATAGAATATCCGTTTTTTTTCGCTCTCTATTCCTTTTGTTTATTCTCTGTTTATTTTCTTGATACCACTTCTTACTATACTCACTTTGGTATTTAGCTAAACTTTCTTTGTTTTTTTTACGATATTCCTTATTTCTCTTACTTAATCTCTCTTTGTTTTTTAACCAATAATCTTTATTATATTTATCTCTCTTTTCAATATCCCTTGATAACGAATCACATTTTTTACAAGAAGGTCTATACCCATCTTTAAATATTTTACCCTTATAAAATAAGGAGAAACTTTTTAGTTCTTTGCATTTACTGCATTTTTTCATTTCATCAAAGATTAATCGCATTATGAATTGTAAATTTGAATGTACTTATTTAAGTTCTCTTGGTAGCTTTTTACACAAGAAGAACAACTGCTTGGCTTTACTTTAGTATTAAATATACTATTGTAAACAGAAACTAATCTTTCTATCTCATTAAACTTCCACCTTGATTTTTTCTTAATGTTTTCTGAAACATACCAGTTGTAGTCTTCCTCAGAGATACAATTTAACTTTCTTCTACCCCAAACACTAAACTTATTTAGCTTCTCTTTACGTTCTTCGCAACCACAATCATCTGTAATAGCCTCTACAACCTTTTTAATACCTGTAGCTTTAGTAATCTTTTCTACTACATCACCTAAACCTACTTCTTCTTTCTCCTGGAATTTAGCTTTCCATTCTTTGTACTCTCTGTAATCTTTACTACGTTTATCTATTGAATCGTAATAACCTTTTTCTTCTAAATCTTTGTAATACTTGTCTTTTTTCATAATTTGTTGTAATAATGTTTATATGCTTCTAATATTGTTTCGTAAATCTTTTCTTTTTCTTTCTTTGTCTTTTGTTTGAAGATTGTATTACCTTTTCTTCTTGTTATCAATTTTCCGTTCTCTATGTTGTAAACATCTATCCTTACATCTTGCATAGTATTGATTGCTACTGGTGATATAAATATACCATTAATCCAACAATCTCTAACCTCTTTACAGTTTATCATAATCTCCGTTAAAAAAATCCTCTATATCTTCTTTGTATTTACCTCTTAACTCTTTCTTTAGTTTCTTTAACTTCTCAGACACAGAATACTTTGTTACATTAGCATCATCAGATATTTTCTGTTGAGATAGCTTTTCTTTAGAGAAGTAAGATACATTACTGTTAATAGGTACTCTATAATACAATTCAAATAACTTTTGTATAAATTGGTCTTTCTTAGACAAATCCTTTCTTATATCGTTTATAATGTCTTCTAATGCTGTATCTCTTGCATAGTCGTAATTAACATCTTCTGGTAAATCTAATTCATCATTAAGTAATAAAGAATCAGTTAATAATTTCTTTCTCTTAATATCTATAAATAAGTTTTTTAAAGTCATATAAATGTAGTATTTATTTATATCATCTTTACCATATTTAAACTTATCTTTATTCTCTACCTTAGAAATCTTTAAGTACATTTCTTGTACTATGTCTTGTGCGTCTTGATAATTGCAACCAAAGTTGATGCAACATTTAATCCAAAGACTGTGTAATTTTGCTACCTTATCTAACATTTACTATATTTAAGTTAATTAACATTTGTAGTATATCATAAAAATCTTCCTTTGTCATAACCACTACTTCCCCTAATCTATTTCTCTTATGAAATATAACGTTGTAGTTATTGTCTTTAGGCATTGAATCTAATATCTTATGGTAAGTACCTAATTTTTCAACTGCTTTTGCTTGAACGTTAAAGATACCTGTATTAGTTAAATCAACACCAGCATCATCTAACATCTTTGATTCAAAACGAGAAGTTTTACAATCTTCAAAACCAAAGTCTCTAAATTCCTTTGCTAACTTACGTTCATAAGCTGAACCCTTTGTTTTACTATTGATTGGCATAATTATTTATTTTTCTACAATATACGAATTAATTTAATTGCTAAGTTAAAAAGTTATTAACAATTAACCATTTATACGTTTTACCCGTTTAACCCTCTATTCTGTCTTGCTAACTCTTCTTTAGATATGCGATTGCTTTTTATTAGTTTATCAGCACCACTAATACTTTTATCTCTATTATGGTAATAATAACTATTCTCATTAAACTTATTATAAGCGTTCCAGTTAATAGAAGGTTTCTCTATACGATATTCCTCTGTTATTTTTAATTCATCTAAAATATCATCCATAAAGTTAATAGATGATTTAGTAAAGTAATACTTAATAAGTTCTCTGTGTCTATGTAATTCTAACATTCTCTGTACTGTTAATTCAGAATGCTTACCAAAATTTAATTTGGATTTCTTTGTTAATGTTCTAAGTCTTGCTATCATAATAATAATAATTTTAGACAAAGATAGTAAAAAGAATGATATAATATGTTAAAAATATGTTAAAGAATGTTTTGTTAGTAACTTCTTAAAAACTTTATTTATAAAGTATTTGAAAAGTCATTTTTTTTTGGGATAATTGTACTATGTTTGCGAAGTTGCTTAAATGCTTCAGCTAAGCCACCCTCCCCAAAGAGGGGTGGCGTTTAAACATCATAAAATTGTAAACAGGAAAAGTCCATTCTGTAATTAGAATCAATAATTCTTTTTTTTTAGTCTTTTAAGGTTTAGTTGTTAAATAACTATTTAAGTCGTTCAACCCTTTTTGTGAGGGTTTCACTTAGCTAACGGATATGGTATACCCCAGCAGATTTACCTTGTACTAAAAATTGCATAGCATACCTAATAGCATCAATATAGTGGTTAAACTTATCCATAGGTACAGTTCCCTTATCCTTCCAAGCATAGTTATTTACTTCTTTAATAATATCAACACTATCTTTATCTATAATCCATTCATAGTCTTGTATTAAAGCTATACCACTTAATATACTACCAGTCTTCTTTATAGTAGGTTTCATATTTAAACCACTATTCTTTAGTTCTCTAATTAGTCTTGGTTCAGAGTTATCACAAATAATTAAATCAGTTTTTGCGTAAGCCTTGTTTAGTCTTATAATCTCACTTGTAGATAGATTAGGTTTATTATAACATTGTTTTACCCATAACTGTCTATTAGATACATCTACAGAAACCTTAACTAATGTTGTATCATCTAAACTAAAACCAAAATCTTGTCCAAAACACATTAACTCTCTATCCATAAAGACACCTGTTCTCCAGTTCTTTATAATAACTCCTTCTGCACGCTCTTTCCATCCTCCTAATATCTGATGTAAGTATTTACTTGGGTTATTTCTTTTAGTCTTATAAATAGTTTGTAAGAAAGATTCTGGTAAGTTTGCTTTATTGTCTTTGTAGGTAGTGTGTATGTAGGTAACACCCTTCTTTGTTAAGTTACTACCATCTTTAACTAAAGCATCTCTAAAGAACCTCTTATAAATCCAATGCTCTTTAGTTGCAGGGTTTAATATTAAGATAACTCTGTTCTGTTTAGTAATTGCTCTAACAGATAAATCTATCTTATCAAACGTTTCTTCATCATCTAATTCTTCTGCTTCATCAACAACGAATGTAGTAATACCATTAAGAGATTTAAGAGCAGCAGTTTGATTACCACTACTTGTTCTAATACCTTTAAATATAATAGAAGAACCTGTTGTAAGATTCATTATCTCATCTTTAGTTATCCTAAAGTCTTTATTCTTACCTAATAAATCTATCTTTTCAACAAACTCTGGTATAATAGAAGTATGTGCAGAAGTCATTGTATATCGTGTAAACAACACTTTATGTCCTTTCTCGTAAGTAAGCATCAGTAATCTCAATGCTACACCAAAAGACTTTCCCGAACCACGTCCACCTGTTACAATATAGTACCTACTATCACTATTAAATAATGGCTGGTACTTTTCGTGAATACTAAGACTTTTCATCATCTACCTCTTTATGTTCTACATCAATAGTCTTTTCCTCTAATGTTGGATTATTACTCCCAAAGAAGTTAATTACAGGTGCGTTATTAGCAACAGGCTTAACATCTTTTTCATCATCATAAGCATAGTCAAATAACATCTTATAAGCATTTACATTACCTGTATCTTTAGCTTTCTTAGCAAGTGCTTCAAATGCTTCTACTTCACTACCAAATACATTCTTTAATGCTTTCTTAGCGTATTGCTTAGTTCTTTTCTTCTTAGCATAATTCTTTGCAGGAACATTACTACGTTCTCTGTCTGGTACTTTACTTAATGGTATTGATTTCTTCCTACTGTTATTTCTTCTACCATCATTTGGTTTTATTTCTTCTGACTTCATATTTAACGTTTTCTTAACATTACTTAAATAAATAATACTTATATTTGCATAGAGATTGTTTTTTTCATATATAATTGATTTTATTATTATTTAAGTAGAGGTGTTCCAGCACCTCTATTTTTGTTTATTACTTCTGATGTGTACAACCTTTTCAACTGCTCTTGCACCATAATAGCCTCCGTAGACCAGTAACAATAAAGAAGATAGTAAGTCTATCCACGCTTCGTTTATTTTAAAGCCTTCTATTGCACTATCTAATATAATGTAAAGGAATAATGCTAAAGTTAAAAAAGCAAGGCTTAAAGGTCTTATATTCTTACTCCACCAGCTATCAGATAACATATCAGACTGCCAACGTTTTGTTACCTCTTCCATTTCAGTAACATCTTGCTTTAAGTTAGCTAATAGTATTTCTTTTTGTTCTTCTGTTAATTGACTATCATTGTTAATAGATTCAAATATCTGACTAACATCTTTCTTATCAATAGCATCAACAATAGTTTTACCTAAAGGAATGTTATTCTTTACAACACTTCTCCATAGGTTACCGAAGAAAGTCCCTTTGCCTCCGTTCTTTCTTAATTTAGGATTATCACTCATAATTTGTTTGTTTTTGCTATCATTATTATACTATTTAGCATATAATGTTGGTTATTACCATCATTTTATATCTTTTTGTGTATAATATGCATTATTTCAATTTACCAGTTTTTTCTATTCTTTACCTTTTCATAAATATTATAAACAGCAACTGCTACAAGATACACTATAAATAATACTAACCCTTCCATTTTAATAAGTCCATATTACTTCCTTACTCTTTCCATTATCCAAATCCACGTGCAGAAATGTGTCAGCAATACCTATCCTTGTAAATCCCACCTCTAATAAAGCATTTAAGACAATAAAACGTTGTCTACTATTAGTAACACTAATATCTACTGCAAGTCCTTTTAAATGGCTTGAATTAGGCTTACCACCTATTTTAGCATTATGTTCAGGAGTTCTATATGCTGAATTAATTACAAATGGAATACCTGCTCTTTCTCTTGCTTCGTCTAATCTTAATAAGAAGGTTTTATCCATCTTATCTAAATTATCTAATTCTTTAAAATAACGAGTCATAACTTTTTTTTAATAATTTACTTCTTTTTTCTACTATGCCAAAGCATCATTAATGGTATCATAATAAATGCTAATGCTAAAAATATTTGTTCCATAGCTTTTTAATTTTTTTATCTTAATAAATTTCCAATTTCGTTTGCACTTACTTTAAATCTTTCTAAAGCTGCTTTTGGGTCTTGTAAATACCTTTGATACCTTATACTATCTAAAGGTCTAACGTAATCAACTCCTATTAAAGCTAATATCTTACCTTTTCTATAATATGGTACTACTCCAATAGCATTAATTCCTTGTCTCTGTAACTCTAACCTTGTTCTAACATCTTGTATTTCATTAACATCAGGATGTATCATTTTGTAATTAACAACATCTTTAATCCAATTAGCGTATAAACCAACAGGAACATCTTGTAATCTTTGTGCTTCACTACTTATTCCTGCTCTTGTTACTTCAAAATCACAACTCATTTTAGATTTATGTTCTCCATTGTAATAGTTTACACCATTATGAAATCTAAACACATAGGCTCTATCTGCATTTGTTGATTCCATTAAGTCATATAAAGCATTCTCTATTAAAACATCAGAATCTAATCTTTCTATGATTACATCTTTGTTAAGTATTTTATAGTTGATAAGATACTTTATTTCTGTTTTAAAACTATTTATTATGTATATGTTAAATATTAATAATAATACCCACCATTTTGTCTTATTAAGTGCATCTAACAACAACCTATACTTATTCATACCTCATCAGCACTTTGTGTGCTTTATTTTAGAAGATTACTACTAACCAATACAATATAACAGGTAGAGAAGTAAAGAAACCATCTAAAACTTCTCCTTTTCCTTTACCTGTACTTATATCATATATTTCTTTAAATACACCTGCACCCACTACAATAACTGATGCCCAAATAGGATTTATTAATATACAGAATAAAGCAAAGCCTAATGTACCACTATAAAAATGTGCTAACTTATCTCTACCTATTCTGTCTTGGTGTGTTAATATTTTCTTTATTAGTTCTAACATTAACTTATTTTATATGAATCATAGTTTAAACCTAAAAATGAATGTACTCCATTTCCACTTATATCAACTGCATAAGACTTCCAACCATAAGGGTGGTCATCAATACCTTTCCATAAAGCATCAACGTGATATTTAGAAGATAATACAGGTGCAACTGTTTCATTACCATCTTCATCATATTGACCTTGTTGTTCTACTATATGACCTAAATGCACAATAGTATGTTTATGTGTTGGATATTCGTTTCCATTTTCATCAGTTTCTACTCCTAATGCTTTTACTTTAGTTTCTACTTGTTCTTTTGAATCAAATTCGTATTTACCTATTTTTATCATAATTATATTTTTTAAGAAGTTAAAGTTTGTAATTCACTATCACTTAAGGCTTCGTTGTACACTCTTATGTCTTTTAGTTTTCCGTAGAAATTATCTGTATTACTACCTCTGCTAAAGTCTATCGCACTTAAACCTACTGGTACATCTCCCGAATTATCTGTTGCCACTTCAACACCATTAACCCATAAGCTAAAGTCATTTTGTTTAAACTTAATAGCCACCTTGTTTAAATCAGCTATATTGCTTGATGTTACAAAAAATTGTGCAGAAAAAACCCCCGAATTTATCACATATCCTATCAATGTATTACTCGATGTTTCATAACCAATAGTTATTCTTTCAGATACCCCCCCATTTGTTAATGAAATATACCTTTTTGTTTCATCATCAGCTAAAGCACTTATCTCTGCATACAAAACGCCCTCACTACTATTAATATAATTACTTAAACCACTTTTACTTAATGTTTCTGCTACTCTTGTTGCAGTTGCACCACTTGTAGGTATGTAGCTTGTTGCGTATGATTGTTCTTCTACTTGCGCGCCCCAAATGTAAACCCCATCAGTTGATGTGTTGTTATATTGTGGGTAAATTCTTACGTCTGTAATAGTAGTAGTAGTAAATGTTATTTGCAATCTTACCCACCCATCATTAAAGGATTTTGAAGAAAAAACATCAGCATCTCCTCCACTTACTTTTGCAAAACTATCAGTTGAAAAAGTATAAGTATAAGCCGAAGTAGTACTGCCACCAATTCCTGTACCTGATACAAATAGCGTAATTTCATCTGATGCTTCTTTTTTAGCAAAAAAACTATAAGTAACTACACCACTCGAACTAACACTATCCTGTACTCTTGGAAAAGCACCAACACCATCACCTTTTAATAAATCAGCAGTTAAATCTCCTTTTGGACTTAAAATTGAATTACTTGTAATCGTTGCATTTGTTTTAGCCCAACTCGCATCACTAAAATCTTCTGAATACGTTACTAAATTCGTACTTTGTGGTTCTACTAATAAACTCGGACATCCACCATTAGTATAATCTAATCTTGGTACACCTGTTGCCACTGCTTCAATTAAACCATTCTTATTTACTCTTGTGGCTGTACTTGCTCTTGATGTTGTTAAATCACCATCACCATTAGTTGGTAATACACTATAAAGTTTGTTTGCTTTATAGCCACTTGGTATCATTGCTATTGTTGGTATTTTTGACATAATTTACTTTTTTTATTTTTATACGTTTATACAATTTATACTTTCTACTATTCCATTATCTTCTGTTACTCTAAAATAGTAATTCCAATTTGAACTTGGTGATATCTTATCTGATACACAATTTATACTTTCTACTACACCACCATCTGCTTCAACTCTTGTTGTGTACTTTTCTGCTAAAAAAGATATGTTAGAAGAAAAATCTCTATAAATACTTCCCCAACTTATCGTATTTGTTGATACACCTATTCCCCACCAAGAAGATTCATATATTTTACCCCAGTTTATTGTGTTTGTTGCCATTCTTTAATTTTTTCTTTATAGAATTTATTTAAGTTTATTAGGTTCTTATCCTTTACTTTATAACTTCCAACCTTCTTTCTATCCCTTTTCTTTTCCATTATATTACTATACTTGAAAAATTATTATTATCTCTGTTAGGTCTTAAATCCTCATTTGAGTTGTTTAAGTATTCTGGAAACAAGTTAGAGTTATTACATAAGTAATCTACCATTCTCTGTGTGTAGAAGTCTGCTCTTGCTCTTGCTTTATCTACTAACCTATCAACCTCTGAAAAGTCTATAGCATCTTCATTCTCTCCTCTTTGTCTTGTTAATCCACTATTATCTATAGTAAATAAAGATTCTGGTAAGTACTCTATATGTGTAAACCAAATCATACAAGGTTTAATATAATTATCTCTTAATATCTTGTAATTAGCATTACCTACATCATCTAAAGTGTCTGATATAATTAATGATTGTAACTTATCATATAAAGATGTACCTAAATACTGATGTATGTAAATGTCTTGTGCTATCTCAATAAAATGAATAATCTTGTCACTATCTACATTACCATTAATAATAGATTTCTTTTTTAGGTCAGCAACCGATATAAAAAGTGCTTTCATATTTAAACGTATTTAAGATTTGTTTTATTTTCTCTTTTTCCTGAAAGCCACCTCCACACAGTGGTTCTATTTATATTATATAAATCACAATAGTCGCTTAGATTTTCATAAAAAACTCCATTAGACTCATTCAATATAACTTTATTTCTATCTATCTTTTGTTGTTTTGAATTTACATATTCCTTACTTAAAGACCATATATATCCTCCTGCATACTCTCGTTTCTTTTTAAGGCATTTAGAGATGTTTTGACGATGAATACCTGTCAAGGCACTTGCCTTAGAGATACTTGAATATTTTTTAATAAAATCACCATTTAAACTATACTGATAAACTTCTTTATTGTTGTAGTGAACACCACCACCTTCTCCTCCTACGGTTTTATTTACTAAGTTACTCAAACCTATTTCTGATATCAAAGACTTCTCTAATTCAAAGGCTTCTTTCTTACTTAATCCACTTTTAAATATATCAACAACATATCCTTTTTCTACTTCTTCAATCCATTCAGCACTTCTACTTTTTTTACAATAAGCCCTTTTCAAATCTCCCATCCCAACATAAAATATAGAGTTATCGTCTTTTCTTCTATGTAAATACACAACCTTACTCATTCTTATTACTTTTAAATATTCTACTTAATAAACCACCTCTGTTCGGCATATCTATTGGTCGTATTGGCATCTCATTAGGGTTGTTTGGTTCGCTTAATCCTTTCTCGTAAGCATCATCAGCATTAACCTTTCTACCACTCTTTTTTCTATACACTTGTAATTCCCAATAATGATGACAGTTCTTACCACCTTTAAACTTTAGTAAACTATAGTTTCTTCCTTTATGACCTAACTCTTTGTTTACACCTCTAAAAGACATCATATTAATATCCTCTTTTCTAAACACAACTTTATTAGCTGTTAACCCTTCCATTTTTGTACAAAAACTCCTACTCTTACTGCTGTTACGTACAGGCATATAAGCATAGCGAATTTTATAGACTTCATTATCTTCTTTACTCTTACCATCTTTATACTTGATTTCAGCCATTTTTAGCTCTTCTTTCTCGTCTTTGTATACTTCACTATAGACCATCTCCCAATCATCGCTTAAAACCTCTCCTAAGCCTTCTAATTGGTCTATTAAGTTTTCACCTTCTTCATCAGAGAAATCTTCCTGTTCTTTATCAGATGATAATTTCTCTCCTGTTTCTTCTTCTCTACGTATATTTGTAGCTATATTTTCAGATGCAGTAAACTCTATAGGTTGTAATGTTATAAAGTATAAATCTTGATGAATATTGTTGAAAGATAATATCTCTTTAAGTCCGTTAAGGATTTCATCTTGTCTTGGTCTTATAACTACCTTATCCATTAATACAGATGCTGTTCTTAATTCTTCTGCATTGTTACCAAAACCTGTATTATCTTTAATACCTAATAATATAGGTGATACAATCTTATGACCTAACATTATCTTCTCTCTTGCTTCATCAGATAAGAATTGATATTGTGCGTGTGCATCTGGTAAATGTATAGGCTCTATAGTAGCTTGACTTTCTTTATCATCATTAAAAGCAATCATAGCTTTACCACTATTAGATGTACCACTAAACTTATCGTTAATCTTATTCTCTATTAACTGTTGAGTTTGGTCATCTGGTACACCATTATTAAAGTTGATAAATAAACTTGGTGCTAAACCATTCTGTATATTGCTAATATGATATTCACTAACCTCTCCTTCTAATTCAGCATACTGTAAACAAGAGTGATACTCTGTAGGTGCATAGTAATAGAATTTAGGTTTGTAAGGTTTGAATATATATAATTCATTTAATTCTTTAGCACTACCAAACCCAAATGAAGGTATTAGTTTTGTTTTGTCTCCTTTCTTTTTATTACTCCAATTAGGATGATAGTGCCATTTTTTTATAATGCCTTCTTGTGCTTTGTTTGCTCTTAATGTTTCCATTGGAAAGTGAGAAACTTTTAGTATCTTAGTTTTACCTGTATTGTATGTTATCTGTAAAGCACCTTGACCTAATAAGTAATAATCCTTAATTAGCTTCTTAATTTCAGCAGGTTTAAGTAAGGACTTCATCTTTACATATTGTTCTGGAAAGTCATCAGAATTTAAAGATTCTAACCCTTTACCAAAAATCATATCAGATATACCATTAATACAGGTAGCATTAGTAGGACTGTTTAGGTATAAATCACACACTCTATCAAAGTAATCATTATCTTCACCAAAGCAAACATAATCATCGTTATATTCTTCTTTAATTACTGGTGTCTGATAAGATGATAGACTTAAAAATCTAACATTGTTTTTAAACTCTTTTTTATCGCTCATATTATATCACGTAAGTATTATCGTCTACAACCTCTGTATATTTGTTTTGAGATTGCTTATGTTTTGTTGTAAAGTCTGTTTGAGATGTAACATAAAGTTTATCTCTATAAAATAAACTACCACCTTTAGTTAATGTTATAGAATACCCAAAACCTTCCTCTAATATTGTAGATGAAAATGGAACTTTAAAGTAGTTACTTACTTCAGTTACATTTAAGTTATTTAGAGTTTCAGTTATATTTTGTCCATCTTTTCTTATAACCATAGTAACATCATTATAAACTGCAAGAATAGGTGAAGCACAAGAAGAACTTTCTACAGTTCCATTCTCACTTTTAACCCTTCTCTCAAAGTCCAAATTAGAAAGGTCTAAACCTTCTCTTGGAATAATAAGTATTTCTTGTTCAGATGTAATAGGTTGTACTATTTTCATTTTTTTAAACTATCTAATGATATAACGAAATATAAATTTTTTAGTTCGTCTTAAAAAGAAAAACCCCTGTAAATCAATACAAGGGCTAATCAAATTGGAAGTAAAAGAAATCTTTATGCACCAGGCACAACAGTAAAACCAACTGCTGCTAATGTGTCTGCTAAGAAGTTAGCAGGTATTTTTTCCATTCCTGTAAACGTTAAAGTGTATCCGTTAAATTCTCCCATACCACTACCAGTAGCAATAGAGCCTCCTGTAACGTCCATTCCGTACTCTAATCCTGCTAAAAGCAAGTTTCCGTTATTGTCTTCAATGATAACGTGAGGATGTCCATAAGACAACATCTTAATTGTCTGGTGGTCTTCTTTACTTAATTGTGGTAATTGTAACTCTAATACTTGTTCAAAGTATGTTGTTCCGTTTTCTCTACTTGATGTAGGTGTTTCTGTGTAAGAAGATGCACCTCTTACTTCAAATTCGTAAGCAGATGGTGTTCCTGTAACAGTAGCAATTGCATCGGTATCTGTTGCGTCATACGTAACATCACCTAAATCACCATTGTTTACAAAATACACTTTGTTAATACCACCTACTTTGTCTTTACAAGGTTCTAATCTACCTCTTGATATATCACACGCCAAAATATTTATGTTTTATTTGTTAATCTACCTTTTTTAATTAATTTATAGTCTTCAAAGTGTTTCGGTAGAATTTGAAACTCTTTCTGACTGCAAATAATTAAAGGGAGAAATTAATCTCCCTTTATTATTAATTATTAATCTTAGTTAGCACTATTTACAATTCCGTAAGTTACGATATCCTCTGCAACGCCATACTGAACGCCTGCTAAAAATCTCATTATTACTCTAACATTCTTAGAACCATCTAAGTCAGCCATATCTAATAATCTCACTTCATTCCAATCAGAAGCGATAGAAGTACCAAACCATAAGTTAGACTTTTCAGCTAAAATCATAGTGTTAGCAGGTAATCCATTTGCCATAAATACATTTACACCTGCAAACTGTAATCCTTGGAATCCTTGGTTTAAACCTTGTGCATTGATACCATTAGCACCTTGACCTCCTGATGCAAAACCACCTAAAGCGATTGCATAATGCTTATAAACATCTTGAGAAACGTATAAAGAAAGTTCTGGTGAACCGAATAATGCCTTTGGAATAGCAGCATATACTTTACCCATCTCATCGATAACGTTAGCGGCAGTTACAGTAGTTCCTGTTACTTCGTTAGCAGCAGGCAAGTTAGCATCAGCAGCTAATAAAGTAGCGAAACCATCGTAGTTGTCTGCACCAGCAACACCTGACCAAATAGAGTTCTCGTTAGTTTGTGCTACTTTAGCAGCTACATACTGTAAGATATACTCTTGAATAGACGAAGGCATATTTCTGTGAGCAGAACCACCCATTTGATAGCCATTCCAATCATTAAACCAATCAGTCTTACATAACTCTAAGTTTACTTGAAACTCTTTAGGTTCAATAATTCTTTCTGTAGATGTGATAGTAGAAGTATCTGAGAAATCACAGGTAGCACCTTTAATTAATCCATCAGTTTCTAATCTTCTTACAACCTCTTTACCTACGATGTTAGGCTTGAAAGTGATTGCGTCTTGAGCAAGAGTGTTTCCTGCTAATAAAGCTGCAGAGATAATTTGATTTTTTGATTCCCCTGCATAAGTAGTTGTTATACTTGTAGTTGTTGCCATTTCTTATTTATTATTTATTATTTAACATTTGATAAATTCTTTCTTGAGGTGTCATAGCAGATAAAGGTTTACTAAACTTAACCTCTTTCTTTTCTACTACATTTTCTGGAGAATGTACAATCTCCTTTACCTCACTCAATTCCACCTCTTCCTTAACTTCTTCTTTTTGAGATGCTAATTCTTGTGGAACTTCTTTAACTTCTTTTTTAGCTTCTTCTAAAAATGCTTTAAACATATTCATAAACTTGCTTTCAACTTGTGCAAGTTCTTCCTGTGTAGCGTATTTTACTTCAACCTTAACTTCTTCTTCTTGTTTAGGTTCTTCTTGCTTCACATCTTCGTTTAAAACAACTTCATCTTTAACTTCAATCTCTTTAGTTTCTTTCTCTACAGAAAGACCTAAGACTTCCTTAATTTTGTCTAAAGTGTTTAATTCTTGATTCTTCATTGTATTAATCTGTTTTATAATTATATAACGTTATTGTTTTTTTATTATATCGTTTTTATTCTTCTGTAGTACCTTTACCCCCTATAAAACCAATACCTTGCTTCCATATAGGGTGTTGTTTACACTTCTTCTTTTTACACTTTGTTCTTGTGTACGTATTAAGACATTTACAGTATTCTGCTTGTTTAGCCATTAATGATTGTTTTGTATTTTACTTATAAAAAAAATAATATCCCAAATAAAAGCATCACCTCCATTAGAAGTCATCTTCCATTGTGAACCGTTATTTACAAATTCATAATCTACATAATATTGAAATACCATATGGAACTCGTGTTCTACATCATTACCTTTAGGTATTGAAATATCAGAACCTAACCTTTCGTATGGTGTTCCATTTCCACCCTCTAATTGTAACCTAATAAACGTTTGGTTTGCGTTAGAACTTGAATACTTAAATACAACTGTAGCTATATATAATTCATTCTCTTTATCTGCTAAAACCTTATTAGTTGTTCCGTCATAATAATTTACATCTTCAGAACTTCTTACTACATTTCCTGCATTATTGCTTAGAACAGAACTAACACCATTTAACAACTCTAATTTATTAGAAGATGTCCATTGAGTATCGTCATATCTACCCCAGCCTTTTGAGGTACTTCCATCACTATCCTTTACCCAAACATTATTAACAACCTTATAGTAAGATTCTTGGTCAGTATCATAAACAACTATTCCGTTTCTTACCTCAGATGATAATCTTTCAGCAGTAGTCATTTTATCAGAATACACCTCGTATCTTGTATGTCTGTTCATTTATATCGGTACTACTTAAGTTTTAATTCTAATGAAACATCTGTAAATAATTGTCTTTCAAAAGCAAGAAAATCCTCTTGGTTTGCAAAAAGCCAACTATCTGATATTTGTGTATCTACTGCTGCAGGTAAACTTGATGTAAATTCTTTATAATCTCCTGCTATTTTAAACCATTCAGTAAACGTTGCAAAATCAGATGCAGTATTAGCAAATAAAAAGTTTAATTCAATGTCTGCTATATTAGAACCATCTCTGTTAAAGTCTATAAAGATATTATCTAATCCTGTTTCTAATTTTTGCTCCTCACTTGTTGTTATTTTATAAGTGTTTGGTGCTTGAAATTCGATAGCGTTTCTTACTAATATTCTACTCATTGTCTATTTGTTTTATGTCTTTTAAATGATGCCATTCTTGCTATTGTGTCTTTAAACTTTTTTCTTTTTCTTTTCTGCATTATTCTTATTTAACAACCACCATTTTTGTAGTGTGTAGCCTATTGTAACTACTAATAAAATAACCTTTAATACTATATCTACGTTTGTCATTGAAAATAAAAATGTTCCTAAATTTATAAGTAATGTTTTGTAATCTGTTATCATTTCTTATCTATTTGTTTTAATTTACTTATTGCCCAATTAATACCAGCGCTTCCACCCCAAGCATCCCACATTAAACCTCCACAACCCTCTGAATAAGGTACATCTTTATTTTGTTGGTGTCTTTTAAATGATGCCATTCTTGCTATGGTATCTCTACTTAATGATTCGCCATTTGCTAACTGATTTGCTCTTGTCCAACCAACAGAAGTACCACAGCTTGAACCATTCTCTTTCTTCCATTTTAAGGCTCTTTTAGCATTGTTTCTTGCTACTTGTGGATAGTCGTTGTATGTTTTTAATTCTACAGATTCTTGCTTTAAAATCTCTATTATCTTATTTAGCTTTTCTTCATCAGTCATTTCATCCTTACTCATCTCAACCTTATCAGAAAATATACCTTCGATAGAAAGACCTAAATACTTCTTATCTTTAATGTCTTGCCATACTGCATCATTATCTACTTTCATAGTTACTACCCAAGAACCTTCTTTAGCATTTAAACCATAGACATTAGATTTATCCATTCTCTCATCTTCAACTATCCAAGATTCTATAACAGATACACCACTTGTAAGTGTTTGATGTTCTAAAGTTGTATTATTGTTTCTTAATGACTTTAAGTACAGTTCAGACGCCTTTCTAACAGTATCTTTAGAAAATGTTATGTTATACTCATAATCTTTTTTACGTCTGTAAATCTTCTTGTCTGGCACTAAAGCTAAACCTACAACTACTCTCTTGTCTTCGTCTAAGGTTTTAAACTCTACCTTGTGTTGGCTAAGTGCTACAAAGTTTTCCTCTATAGCAGGAAATTCCACTAATGAAATAGCGTATATTCCATCTTCTCTGCTTTCTTCGTCTATAAAAAGTTCTATTGTATCTAAGTTCTCCATATTATTGTAACGTTTTGTTTATTATATTATATTGTTTTTAACCACCAAACTTTGCTGATGATTTAGTATTAGCATCTAATTGCTGTTGATTAGTTATGTCTTTAGAAACTACATAAGCCTTGATAGGTTTATCAAATTGACCTTGTACTGCTTCTGCAACTTGGTTACCTTGACTACTACCAACTAAGTTGAAGTCAAAGGTTCTATTACCTACACCACCACCTCCACCAGCACCACCTGATGTTCTTATTGGTGTAGATGCTGCTTCTGGTTGGAATTTCTGTCTTGCAATAGCAGCCACAGAGGCTAAACCACTTGCTATTGTTGCACCCATAGCTATACCCCTCTCCCAAGGTCTTCCTACAAAGAAAGGGTCTGCTAAAACCTTAACTCCTGCAAGATAAGTATCTGCGATAGCCATAGATATATTAAATGCTTTTTGAGTGTTAAATGCTTTTTTCTTTATCTCATTTCGTTTCTTTCTTGCTTCCTCATCATTTCTTGCTATCTCGTTTTGTATTCTCTTTCTTTCATTTACAGATAGATTTTCGTTAAGCAATCTATTATTTAACTCTTCGTTTAAAGCGTTTGTTTTATTTTGTTCTATCTGTAATTGTCTTTCAGATTCACCATTTACAAAATCAGTAACACCAGACATTAAAACCTTGTAACTTTCTATGTAACTTGATAAAGCATCAAATTCTCCTTGCTTTTTCTCGCCATCACCTATACCAAGAGCATCTCTCCTTGCTTTCCCTAATGATTCGTAAAGGCTAAATAAAGGTTCGTACGCTTCATCTATCTGTGAGATTGTATCACTTAATTCTTTACCAGATTGAAGTATAGATTCCCTTGTCTTTGATTCTGCATCACCTGTTAACTCTTTCTTCTTAGCCTCACTTATACTTTTATCTAACTTAATTTTTAACTTATACTCTTCTAATATTCTCATTAGATTAGCAACGTGTTCATTGTGCTTTGCTCTTGCTATATTTTTTTCTGTACTTTTAGCAAGTTCAAGTCTTTTCTTTTCATTACTCAACTCCATCTCCAAGTAAACCTTAGAGTATCTTTCTTTTATTCTTTTTTTATCTTCTTCTGTAGATGCGTTTGCTAATTCCTCTGCTTCGCTATTCTTTAAGTTTTGAATCTTTAATTTATCTTGAAGCCTTAATAATGCTTGTTCTTGATTCTTAACATCTAAATCTAACTCTTCTTTAGTTTTGAATATAGAGATTTTCTTGTTATTAAAAACTTTTTTACTTTTACCTTGAATTTCATCAATAGCTTTTTGAGTATTATTTATCTCTACAGTAAGTTTTTTGTAATCTTCAGATGTTTTTGATAGAACTTCTCTATCCTTTTTTAACTCTTTTAACTTGTTTTTTAATGACTTTAATGTACCTTCTTCTGCTTTCTTGAAATTATCTTCATTATCTATTTGAGATTGTCTAATTCCAACAGCCCTTTTAATAGCTTTAACCCTCTCATCTTCTAATTTAATTACACTCTCTACTCTTCTCTCATAATCTTTTATTCTATCTGTTATGTTTGTTATTTGAGCAGACCTTCTAACTTCTTTTTTTTCTAATTCAGAAAGAGCCTTGTATTGCTCTATTGTCAATCCTTTTGTCTTTTCCTTAAACAATAACTCGAAATCAGCGTTTTTCTTTCTTTTACTGTTTATATCATCCTCCAAATCCGACATATCCTCAAGCAATTCTTTTAACTCCTTATCTGATTTAGCAGCAAAAGCCCTGTATTGTATGTATTCTAAGATTTTTTCGTTAGCCTTGTCTTGAGATATAGCTAAGTCATCTAAAACACTTACTAAGCCATTTATACCTTCTTCAAAATCAGATGCAGAATCTGTCGCATTATCTGTCCTATTAGCAAAATAATCTACTGCTGCAATTACAGCTTGTATAGCTAACAATACACCTGTTGTACCCATTAAAGACCTACCAACACCTTTTATAGCACCGACAAATCCAACAGACTTTCCTGTAGCCTTATCTGTTGCATTAGCCATATAGGTTATCTGAGATGCTAACTGAGAAACGTTGTTAGCCATACCACGAATACCATAAGGTGCATCTGATACAACCCTACCTAATTCCATAGCAGCAGCAGTAGCACCACCTGTAGCTGTCTTAAACCCACCAACTGTTTTCTCTAAGTTTTTTAACTCTTTTCCCGTAAGTTTTACAGAAGCAGACATCTTCTTAGAATGAACAATAAAGTTACCAAACTCACCTCTTAAATCCCTTAAAGAAACCCCCGATTTTATTACCTCATCTTTAAAGTTTTTTAGAGTAGCAGTTGAGCCACCTTCTTCTAAATGTATCTTTATTTCAATATTATTGTCTGCCATCTCTTAATGCTTTTTGTCTTTTTCTATAATCTTTTAACCTCTTTACACTTGTAGGAAAGTTGTACGCACCTTTAGCAAACTGAATATCGTCATCTGCTATATCGTAAAAATCGTTACTATTTAATAGTTCTATTATATCTTTAATCATACTATACATTTACTGTTCTTACTACTAATTTTGCACTTCTTGCACTTACATTATTCGCTGCATCTAAAGCCTCTACTGTTACACTATAATCTGTATCTGGTAATAATAAACCAAATGTGTAGAATGTATTAGCATCAGAAGGTGTTTGTAAAACGTTATCTAAATAAACCTTATACATAGTTACACCTGTGTCATCAGTTGAAGCATCCCAAGCAACTGTAAATCCATTAGAACCTATTAAAGTTGCTCTTAGGTTAGTTGGTATTGTAGGTGAAGTTACATCTGATGCACTACCAGTAGTTGCTGTAACCTCTGTAGCAGAAGATAATGAACTTTCATTACCTGCCTCATCATAAGCTGTAACTTTTATAGCATAGCTTGTAGATTGACTTAATCCTGTAATCATTATATTGTTTTGTAAACCTAATGTAGCATATAATACACCATCTACATAAACCTTATACCCTGCAAGGTCTGTTTCTATATTTTGATTCCAAATCATTCTAACTCTATCTGTAAGTGTTGTTTCTATAGCTAACCCAACTACATCAGCAGGTGGTGTTACATCAACAAAATCTTCTAAATTAATATCAAAAGCAGTAATTAAGTCTAATTGACTTTTATTAGTGTTTAAGTTAGTTGTTATTTCATTTATAACGTATGGTGCACCATTTATAATCAATCTGTCTGCTAAAGAATATTCAAATAAGAAACTTAAAGGAAGCCTACCTTCTATCTTTAGATTTCTTGATTCATTATTGAACATATTTGAGATGTAAGAACTATAGTAGTTATTAAATAAACTATTTTCATTTACTTGCAACGTATATTCATCCACTTCTTTACCAAAGTTAATAGTTAAAGAACCATCTGAATTACTATTAGAACCTCTATTATAAGTGCTTATAAAACTTGTTTCATCTCTTAATCCAAACTTATAAACATTTGTATCTACAGAAGTATTTATACCAAAAAATAATATAGGTTTAGGTGTTTCTGGTTCTTGGTCTTCATTAACTAACCAACTCTCACAAATATTAGTTAAATCTTTATTATTCTCATCACGAAGCCTACTAAAGTAAAGTTTCTCAAAAGGAACTTTTACATCATATTTACCTTTATCAAACACAAAGTTGTTGTTCTTACCATTATCTGTGGCATCAAATTTTAAATCTCCAAAATTATCTTGTTGTACTTCATTATGATTAACTAACCCAAAAGTAGAAGCATCTTCGTAATTAAAGTTTATATTCCCATATAACTGCAATCTCTCTACATCGTAATTAAAAGTATCTACATAATTTGTTATATCCCTTTCTTGACCTGAAAGATAGTAATCATTTAAAGGTAATATATCCATCTCTCCTGTACTATCATCTACCTTAGCAACTAAATTAAACATCTTAAAAATACCTGTCATAAAGTCTATTACTTTCATATCTGGTACTTGCCTCATAATCTCTGCTCTTTGTGGAAAAGCATAAGAACCTTCTATTGACGGATATGTATGTGTTTTATCATTGCTACTCCAAGGACTGTCAGATATAGAAGCAGAGTAAGAACGAGTTTCATAAAACTCATCTATAGTCATTTCTACATTATAATCAGCAACACTACCATCAGATGTTATTCTAAACCTAATATCCCAAGTCTTGTAGTCTATTGATTTTAACTCATACTGAATAGAGTCAGAACCTAAACTTGTACTTCTCTTAGATACCAATGGAGTAGTACCATCAAATATCTCCATAGTGTATTCTACATCACCAGCTATAGGACTATTAATAGTTACATCAAACTGTATTTCAGTTCTGTTTCTTGCTTGTTGAAAACCTTCATACCTTGTGTAAGTATTTATAGGTAGTAATTCTTGGTCTGCACCAGAAGTATCGAAATCAGTTCTAC
>Ga0233399_1000092_pt1 | contig 38850 bp, 49 predicted proteins | sample 43DmetaG_FD_182698 | JGI IMG/M metagenome (GOLD analysis project Ga0233399, IMG submission 182698) | Seawater microbial communities from Monterey Bay, California, United States - 43D | ecosystem: Environmental > Aquatic > Marine > Coastal | place: USA: California | collected 2016-11-08 | reverse complement strand
CGGTCCCTGCCGTTTTTTCTTTTCTATATTTTGTTGGTATTCCCTGCCGTTTTCTAAATTATTTTGCAGTTGGTGCAAATTTCCTGCTGGACAATCCAAACCGAAAACGGTTAGGAATGGGCATCGGCTCTTGCTGGGGCCATTCACGCTGCACTGCAGCATAACCTAAGAGGCACTACCAAATGACAATGTTCCTGCAATTTATCCTAGCGACCTGCACCTTCACTTCCATCATTCTTGCGCTGTTACTTGCATCGACCGGCGACATTACAGGCGCTTGCATGATGTTAATTCTGACGGCCTGCACCGGCGTATCTTTCGCATTTCTTGATCTTTAAATCTAACCGAAAAGAGGGACTAACCAATGACACACCATGATATCAAAACACTCAAAGCCGCCCAAGAAATCACCGGCAAGCTTTCCAATCGTAACTCCAAAATGCCGGGTTCAACCTTCGCTATATCTGCAAAACATTGCGGGGTTGGCGGAAAGCTTGTGAATGTCAAAGGCTCTGTCTGTGACCGGTGCTATGCAATCAAACTGCAGAAGCTGCGCCCTAGCGTCGATAAAGGCTGGACCGACAACTATCTCGCAGCAACTCGCATGATTGCCACAAGCCCCGATAAATGGGCGGCAGGTGCTGCATTCCAGATCAATCGCATGGCCAAGAAATCTGGCGAGATGTATCACCGCTGGTTTGATAGCGGTGACCTTGCTTCCGTCGATATGCTGGGCGCTATCTGCAAGGCGGCAGAATTGACGCCAGATATCAGCCACTGGTTGCCAACTCGCGAGGCCAAGATTGTCAAAGATTACCGCGCCGCCGGTGGCGTTGTTCCTGCCAATCTGATCATCCGTATTAGCTCCACCATGATTGGTGACAAGCCTATTTCTGGCCACGCCAATACGTCCACGGTCCACCGCAAAGGCGCTACGCCTGCAGGCCACATCTGCCCCGCCTCACAACAGGGCGGCAATTGCGGTGACTGCCGCGCTTGCTGGACCCACAGCGTGCCTAATGTGTCCTACCCGCTCCACTAACGGATCGCATCGCGGGTCCATCGATACCGGTGGGCCTAGCCATGCAATCCCGCATGATTTTGAGAGGAAATAAAATGTCACATATCAAACCATCAAACGGCGCAAACGTATTCATTGCCGACCGGTTCCCGCATGCCGGTGATTGGTACCTGCACCACGTTTTGGCCACGTTTAACGGCCAATGGGTCACATGGGTATTTAACGAAATCGATAATGCCTGCCACCACGGCCACTATTTCGACAAGGCGATTGACGCGATTGAGGATTATACCGCGCGGATCGAGGGGGTAGCACAATGACCATGACGCCCATCCAACTCAAAGACCTGCCGAATGGCGCATATTTCAAGCGCAAACCACAGGCCAAAAAAGAATTCATCCGAGACGACTACTGCCGGAGCATGCGCAAATTCTTCTGCATGCCAGAGGATGACGTTTGGGGGTCAGGTATGCCGCTCAAAGGTTCAACAATTGTCTACATCGACTGAAAGGAAATAACATGGAAAATTCTGATATCTTCGAAGCTCACCGCGAGTCCCAAAACTACCAAACCATCTGGGACATGGATGAATTTATTGACCTCGACGCAGAGGCTGTTGCCCACCCTAGACCTGTCATCCTTTATCCCTATTACAGCCGCCATTTTGAGAAGGTGATTAGGGTTCGAGCCTACTGCAAATCCAACTCGGTGCGGGATGTATGGGAAGCAATTGAGCGCGCCCACATCAAGACAGGGGATTGGCACCAATTCATTGAGGCCATCGACCCGCACGATGAAGCGCAAGGCACCTATCGGGTTTTTGTAGGCTCTTGATTGTATCGGTGAGCAGCGTTTCGGCGCTGCCATCCCATGCAATGACGCATGCAACAGAAAGGACAACAAATGTTAGACCATGAAATTGAGCGGCACCTGCAGGAACTCGGAGTGCTACCTAAGACAGCCTCAGAGGCCCTGTCAGATGCCAAAGATGACCCGCACCACCTTCACCTAGCCAAGGGATATTTCAACGATCCTCGAGGCGCTGATGGCAGCGTGCCATTTTAACTATTTGCCGATCTACCGCAAAACGGTTAATACCAAAAACACTATAAGAACTACGAAGGAAGACAAATGAAACACGGACAATGGAAAGATAGCCACGATAAAAAGCAAGACAAAGGTGGCCTGCGCCACCGTCAGCTGATCGGTCTTATTGCTAAAGCGCGGCCAGACCATAAATGGGAATGGTTTTTCGATGTATTTCTGGGGGAATACACAAAATTCATTGGACTTTCGACTGTAAATGTCACAATAGAACAGCGCGCCAGCATTCTGCTTAAATTAAATGTAGGTTCATTGCATTTCACAGTAGAGAGATGGCGCGCAGAAAAGGTTAAGAGATATGGATGATCTGCAAAAAATATCTAACGTACTTACTGAATTTACAACACGGCACAACAAAATCACCGGCAACATGATGCAGGTGTTTTTATACCTCGCGCAACGCACTGATGAGGTCATCACGACCAAAGATTTACCGGAGGCTCTAGGCCTGCCGCAAACCACAATCAACCGACTGATCCGCACCATGGCTGATCGATCCTATGCGCGTGAACATGGCTTCAAGTGGTTGAAGCAGCACATCGATCCGATGGATGAACGCCAGCGGATTGTCGAGTTGACACCCAAAGGCCGTGAGCTGGCCAACACAATCCGGGGGATAATGAAAGATGACTAATCTACCCAAAGGCATATCCAAACGCGGCGACAAATTCCGCGTGTCTGTCATGGTCAACGGGAAGCGGAAAACCGCGACCCTAAAGACCCTAGAGGAAGCTTCAGCGGCCCTGCAGCAAATGAAGGTCGGACTGTTTGACCTGACTGCGGGGCAGCACACCACTTGGAACCTAAAGACAGCGTGGGAACACTACGTTGACCACAGGGTTGCAGTGTCACCACATAGCACAGCGAACCCCAAAAAGTTTGCTTGGTACGGCAAGACAATCTTGAACCACTTTGGTCCACTGATTGATCTGGATGATATAAACCAAAAAACAATCGCTGAGTTTTTCGATGAACTAACCGTTACGAGGAAGTACTCGGCAAGTGTCGTGAACTACATGGGCACCTTACTATATCAAATGCAGCTGCATGCTTTCAAGCGGGGGCGGCAACGCATTCAACCGCAGCGCATGCAGGGCCGCAAGCTTACCAAAGGGCGCATCCGTTATGTCACCGATGAGGAAGAAATCAGGATGCTTGATTGGTACGACCGCACAGCTCGGGAAAGCTTCGGTGACTTGGTGCGTTTCTACCTAGACACGGGACTGCGTAAATCTGAGGCTCTGCGCCTGAAGTTTCGTGACGTTGACATGGAGACAGGTCGCATCTCAATTTGGGAAACCAAAACCAACTCACCGCGCAGCGTTAAGATGACCCACAGGGTGCGCCACATCCTGCAGAAACTCGCGAGGGGTCAGAATGACCACAACGCTCTTGTGTTCAAGCACATCGCAGAGCGCAAGTTCTACCGTGTATGGATCGACATGCGTGAGGCGATAGGTCTGGGTGATGATGCTCACTTTGTTATTCACACGCTGCGGCACACATGCTGCACTCGATTGCTGGGAGCGGGTGTGGATATCAGAACTGTCATGCAGTGGATGGGCCACAAGTCTATCGAACAAACGCAACGCTATGCTCACTTCATGCCGGGAAAATTGGATGACGCTGCAGCCGCGCTTGACACCCTCGCAACAGTAAAATAATCGTCGAGATGCACCGGGTGTTCTGGTGCATTTCTGGTGCATTCTTGGAGTAAGGTTGCACCTAATACACAGAAATATAAAAACACTACAGGCACTTAAATGAATATAGGCGCACGGCAACAGCAACCTGCACTTTCACCACTCAAATCGGTTGCGGTTAGACCCATTCAGAACCTTTATTTTAAAGGGTTTCTGCGTGGGTTTTTGTGTGCCTGCATTCTAGTCGTTATCGGCGAGAAACTACCCACGCTCTACACCAGCATTGCACCACTGCACCAAATCCGTGCTCCCCCTGTGAAAATCCTATGAATTCAATGGCTTTAATTAGGTTGCACCTAAGCCCCTAAAGCCCCCCTGAAAGCTAACTATAGGATGAAACAGAATGACAATCGATCTGTTCACTACTCAAGAAACACTTGAGAAATCAGCACGAACTCTAACTCAAACCAAATTCAAAAAGATGCTGACCGAGAACCAGCAAAAAGGAAATGAGACCTCGACCTACTACGGGTCCAGCCTCATGAAACGAGCCATCGAACCTGTGGCCGAGAGAATTCGTATAGCCATTCAAGAGGCTGAAGGTGGCCGAGCAGGACCAAAGGTTTCTGCAGTAAAATACCTGCGGCTATTTGATCCGAATGTGACTGCGTTCTTTACTGCGAAAACTATCATCGACAGGCTCACTTCCAAGACCAACAAAATCCAAGCCGTTGCTAACAGTGTCGGCAAGGCTCTTGAGGATGAGCTGCGCTATACAAAGTTTGAGCAAGAGCATCCGTGGTTATTCAAAAAGCTACTAAATGAAATTGATACAACCAGAGCCAGAAAGCGGCAGAACCTTGTGGCTGCGTATAACCGCTACTGCCAAGAGTGGGTAAGCTGGGGTGAGAAAGATCGTATTCACCTTGGCATGATGTTGATCGAGATGTTTATCAGCACCACAGGTTTTGCAGAAGAGGCTCAACGCTCTCTCGGTTCCAAGAAGACTGAAAAAATCCTGATTGCAACTCAAGCTGTAAACGACTTCATCAAAAACAATCACGAGGTGGCAGAGATGCTGTCGCCTGTGTATGAACCAATGGTTGTGCCGCCTGTAGATTGGCAGGGTCCACGCGGTGGGGGATACCTGACCCACCACATCCCGCCACTCTCTTTCATCAAGACTAGCAACAGAAATTATCTTGAGGAACTTGAGGGTCTATCGGATCAAATGGAGCCTGTGTATCGGGCTGTAAATCACATCCAGAAGACACCTTGGCAGGTCAACTCTTTCGTCTTGGCAATTCTGCAGATTTTACATGACAACGGCACAGCTGTTGCCGGTCTTGCTGCTCTAGAGGATGAACCACTCCCACCACGGGTGGTGCCAGAGGGTATGACCAAGGATGATATGACTGAGGAACAGCTACGTCAGTTTAAACTGTGGAAGCAACGGTCAACCAAGGTCTACGAGGAACGTATTCGAGCCAGTTCTAAAAGATTGATGACATCACGCATCCGCACAATGGCTGAAAAGTTCTCAAAGTATAACGCTATCTACTTTGTTCATACAGCTGACTTCAGAGGCCGGTTGTATCCAGCATCAAGCTATCTAACACCACAAGGAAACTCGCTTTCCAAAGGTCTCCTGAAGTTTGCTGACGGTAAACCGCTGGGAACCAACGAAGCAGCTTGTGAGCTGGCTATTCATGGGGCCAACTGCTTTGGTTACGACAAGGCTTCGATGCAGGAGCGTGTGGATTGGGTGGTCGAGAGGTCTGACATGATCTGCCGGGTTGCTACCGATCCAATGGGTGACCTGTGGTGGGCGAAAGAGGCTGACGATCCATTCTCATTCGCTGCGTTCTGTGAGGAATGGGCAGGCTACTGTGAGAATGGTTATGACCATGTATCATACATTCCGATTGCTAAGGATGGTGCATGTAATGGTCTACAGCACCTATCAAGCTGCCTCTTGGATAAGGTAGGGGGAGCGCAGGTAAACATCCTACCTTCAGACAAGCCTGCAGATATCTACCAAACTGTTGCAGACAAAACTATTGAGAAGGTGAAGGAGGATTTAGCCAGCAATGAAATGGTTCTAAATACTCACAGCGTTTCTCAGTTAGCTGCGAAGTGGTTGGAGTATGGTATCACCCGTAAGACAGCCAAGAGATGCACGATGACCCGCGTCTATGGATCAACATTGTTCTCGGCTCGGGCGTTTGTTCAAGAGTACCTCACTGATACAGATGCCAAGCGAAAAGGAGAGGACCGGGATTATGTTAGCCCACTACATGAGCTAGAGTTTCCCGCTTCTGTGTACCTCGCACAGCACGTTTGGGCCTCGATCAATGAGACTGTGGTTGCAGCCCAGACTGCTATGGATTGGATGCAGGATGCTGCAAGAGAGCTAGCCAAAGAGAACCTACCAATCGTGTGGACTACTACCGATGGCTTGCCTGTGATGCAGTCCTACAAAGACATGACCAAGCGAAGACTGAAAACAAAGTTTGGTGACAAGCTGGTCTACCTCACCCTGCAGGAGGCCAACAACAATAAGCTGGACCGCCGCCGACAAGGTGCCGGTGTTAGTCCGAATGTTGTGCACTCTTGGGACAGCGCCCATCTAAGGATGACTGTCAATCTTGCCGCTGATAATGGGGTCACCCATTTCGGTATGATTCACGATAGCTTTAGCTGCCACGCATCGGACATAGAAATGCTCGGTGCATGTACCCGTGAAGCGTTCGTCTGGATTTATGAAGATGAGGGTCCACTTCAGAGGCTAAAGGATGAGTGTGAACTTATGCTCGGCAGGGAGTTACCCGCCCTACCACCTCGCGGAGATTTAGACATTCGGGATGTTCTCCATTCAGAATTCTTCTTCTCATAATCTAACTGAAATGAGTTAGGTTGCACCTAAGCTCTAGCAGAACCGAAAGGTAAACCAATGGATGCAAGAACACTCATCAATATCGCTGAATACTTTCACCGGAGCGGCGTCCCCGTTCCTGTCGATGTTCAGGCCCGACTACTGGAAGCGGGTATTGATGTCCAAAAATACCAACAAACTAAAGGATAATCTATGACTGATTATGTTACACCAAAGGGCATCGCAGTATGGCCAAAGCTCAACACACCTGACACGAAGTTCAACGTGGACGGTGAGTACACAGTGAAGCTTCGCCTTGCCGCAGAAGAAAGCCAAGACCTTATCGCAAAGCTCGAAGGCATCCGCGATAACTACAAAGCGGAGCAAGCCAAGGCTGACCCAAAGATTGCACGCTACAATTCCGCTGATGTATATGAGGAAGAGGTAGATGACCAAGGTAATCTTACTGGCTTCAACATCTTCAAGTTCAAGCAGAAGGCTCGTATCACAACAAAACGTGGCGACACTATGGAGATGAAGGTTGCGCTGTATGACAGTAACAAGCAGCCTACGAATGCTAACGTCACCGGCGGTTCCACGATCCGTGTCGCTGGTACTGTATTCCCCTACGCCATGCCTTCGAGCAAAACAGTAGGTGTGTCTCTACGGCCCAGCGCAGTACAGGTAATCCAACTGGCCGCTATGGGTGGCGGTGCTGACGCAGTGTCTATGTTTGACAAGGAAGACGGGTTCGTTTCCGACACCTTCGATAGCGCAGCTGGTGCTGTTGCAGATGAAGCAGACTTCTAAGCGCAAGCTTGGGAGTTCTGTCAGGGCTAATGCTATAAAACATGGTTTGCGGTCTGGGTTAGAAGAAACCCTTGCCGCCGATCTTCGTTCAAAGGGTGTCGAATATGAATACGAGACCCGAGTAATCAACTGGATCGTTCCTGAACGTAAGGCGCGATATACCCCTGATTTCTGGATCAAGACTAAGTCAGGCAAGACTATTGTGGTTGAAAGTAAAGGCCGCTTCATTACCGCCAATAGACAGCAAATGATCCTAGTAAAGCAGCAACACCCAGAGTTGGATATCCGTTTCGTGTTCTCCAATTCGCGGCAAAAAATTTCCAAGCAATCCAAAACAACCTACGGCATGTGGTGTGAGAAGCATGACTTCTTGTACGCTGACAAGACCGTTCCACAGGAGTGGTTAGATGAATAATAATATTACGCACATCATTGTGCATTGTAGTTACACCCCACCGCAGATGGACATCGGAGCTTCCGATATTGATCGGTGGCACCGCGAGAAAGGGTGGTTGATGATCGGATACCACGCAGTCATAAAGCGGGATGGTACAGTCGAAGAGGGTCGCCCACTTCACCGCACCGGCGCTCATGTCCGAGGTATGAACAGTAAGTCCCGAGGCATCTGCCTGATTGGTGGTATGACCAAATCCAAACATGGACCAGAGGTTAACTACACCGATGAGCAATACGCCTCACTGCGCAAGCTGATCGATGAGTGGAAGGAAGAGCATTTCCCAATCGCTAAAGTCGCCGGTCATACTGACTTCGACAAGATGAAGACCTGCCCGAACTTCGATGCTGGTCATTGGTATGAAACAGATAACGTCATCTCAGTAATTGATTAGAATGACTAATCGTATCCCCCTGAAAGGTGGAGATGAGTACGATGCGCTTACTAAAGGCCGTAAGTTTCTCCACTGGAAGGCTGGTCAATTGAAGAAGATCAAACGTGCTTACAACAAAAGATTTCGTAAGCATTTAAAGGAGAGGACTGATGACTAACTCATAGGCTGCACCCATATCTCACAAAAAAATTTGGCTCCACTTAGGTGGGGCCTTTTGCATTTTAAAGGAGTGAGGATGGCAATCATTCTTTACTTACTCGGCTGTGTCCTGATGGCCGACATCATCGCTGAAGAAAGTGATGAGACCCCACTGATCCCGTGGATCATTGGCTCACTGGTCTGGCCCTTAGAGGCTTTGATCGTCCTTTGGTACGGCATGTTCCCACCAAAAAATCCTGACAACTAGGAGCTGACATATGTCACAAACAACAACTGTAAAAAACCACCTGAAAAAATACGGTTCCATCTCACCGCTGGAAGCCCAGAGCAACTACGGAGTCTGGCGCTTGGCTGTGTGTATCCAACGCCTGCGTGAAGGGGGCTTGGATATTAAGACCCTCATGAAACGCGCGCCGAATGGAGCCAAGTATGCAGAATACAAACTCGGATAGCACACTACTCCACCACACATCCTGCGAATGCGGATCGTCCGATGCTCGGGCGGTCTACAGTGATGGCGGTTCTTACTGCTTTTCTTGTCAATCTTATAAGAAGGTCGAAGGTATGCAGACAGAATTTGTACAGTCCAAACCCAAGGCAGGCTTACTGCCCTATGGTCAGGCGCAGTCACTGCCAAAGCGTAAGCTGACTGAAGATACCTGCAAGAAATTCGGGTACACCATTGGTGACTACCAAGGTCAGCCAGTTCAGATTGCAAACTACCGCAACGCTGAAGGCACAGTGGTAGCCCAAAAGGTTCGCTTCGCAGATAAGACCTTCAAGTTCCTTGGTGATGCTAAGGCAGCTGGTCTCTACGGTCAGCACCTCTGGAAAGAGGGCGGTCGTATGCTGGTCCTGACGGAAGGCGAGGTTGACTGCCTTTCCATGTCGCAAGTGCAGGGTAATAAATTTGCGACTTGCTCCGTTAAGTCAGGTGCGCAGTCAGCCAAGAGATGTGTGCAGGAACAGCTAGAGTTTGTAGAAAGCTTCGAGCGTGTAATCATCATGTTCGATAACGATAAGGCAGGAGATGCTGCAGCCCTTGAGGTTGCTCAACTCCTGACCCCCGGCAAAGCTCACATCGCTAGGCTCCCTGAGAAAGACCCAAATGACATGTTGGTCAAGGGTAAGAACAAGGAACTGATCGATGCTATGTGGGCTGCTAAAGTCTACCGCCCTGATGGTATCATCAACGGCACTGACCTGTGGGAAAGCATAGCCCACGATGAGGAAGTACCCTCAATTCCCTATCCCTTCGCAGGCCTCAACGAGAAGACCAGAGGTATGCGGCGGGGTGAGCTAGTGACCATCACCGCAGGTAGTGGTGTTGGTAAGTCTCAGGTGTGCAGAGAAATTGCATACCACCTAATCAAACAAGGCGAGACCATTGGCTATATAGCCCTCGAAGAGAACGTGAAACGCACAGCTCTGGGGCTGATGGGTTTGGCAATCGACAAGCCCCTTCACCTTTCAAAAGAAGGAGTGTCACATGATACTCTCAAGTCTGCTTATGACAGCACCGTTGGTAGCAACCGTGTTTATCTCTACGATCATTTCGGTTCTCTTGCTACCGACAGCCTCCTCAGTAAAATTAGATACCTTGCCAAAAGCTGTGGCACTGGCTGGATTGTCCTCGATCACCTCAGCATTGTTGTATCAGGTGTTGATGATGGGGATGAGCGGAAGGCTATAGATGTCATCATGACCAAGCTTCGTTCTCTCGTTGAAGAGACAGGCATCGGCATGATCCTAGTGTCCCACCTTCGCCGCCCATCGGGTGACAAGGGATGGGAAGAAGGCCTACAGACATCCCTCAATTCCCTGCGGGGTTCTGCGAGTATCGCCCAGCTATCCGACATCTGCTTGGGTGTTGAGCGAAACCAACAGGGTGACAACCCTAACATAGCAACTGTACGCACGTTAAAAAATCGCTTCACCGGCGAGACGGGCGTCAGCTGCTACCTCCACTACAACAAAGACACCGGCAGAATGCTCGAGGTTCAAGACCCCGAAGTGTTCGAGGGTGATGATGGGTCATCAGACTTTTAACAGGCTAGTCGAAAGGGACAGCATGAAACGTATTCTATTTGATATCGAAACTAACGGACTACTAGACGAACTTAATGTGTGTCACTCGCTAGTCCTGATCGACATGGACACTCAAGAAGTCCTAAGCTGTGCAGATCAGGAAGGTTATGTATCCATCGCAGATGGCCTCACATATCTTGAGAACGCAGAGCTACTCGCAGGTCATAATATCCAAGGCTTTGACTTCCCTGCGCTAGAAAAGCTGTACGGTTTTGCGTACGCCGGGGAGATACATGATACGTTACTTATGTCCCGGCTGGTCTGGCCGGACCTCAAGAACAACGACTTCAGTTACATCAAGAAACCTCAAGGTGCGGAGTTCCCTCGGCATCTTATAGGGTCTCATGGTCTGAAGGCATGGGGTTTGAGGCTGGGTAACCACAAGGATGAGTATGATGGTGGATGGGCCGAGTGGTCTGAAGCTATGCAAACCTATTGCGTCCAAGACTGTCGAGCCAACTTGACCTTCTACAACTTCATCATGTCAAAGAAGCCCAGCGCACAGGCGGTAAAACTAGAGCATGACTTCGCTCATATTATCCGCAAGCAAGAGCGGCATGGCTTTCACTTCAATGAGGCAGAGGCACACAAGCTTCTCGCTAAGTTGCAGGGTCGGCAAGCTGAACTCGAAGTTGAACTACAGTCAGCCTTCGAACCTTGGGAAGTCCGAGAGCCATTCGTACCAAAGGTCAACAACAAGGCCCGAGGCTACGTCAAAGGTGTGAAGACCTATAAGGTCAAAGAGATTGTGTTCAACCCTGCTAGTCGAGACCACATCGCAGACAGATTGCAAAAGCTACGGGGCTGGACCCCCGTGGCCTTCACAGACCAAGGCAAGCCCAAGGTCGATGAAAGCGTTCTAGCAGAACTTGAATACCCAGAAGCTAAACTTCTCAACGAATACTTGATGCTCAACAAACGGATCGGTCAGCTGGCTGTCGGTCAGAATGCTTGGCTCAAGATGGTAAAGAATGGAAAGATACATGGACAAGTTAATACCAATGGTGCCGCCACTGGGCGCTGTACGCACAACAGGCCTAATGTCGCCCAAACTCCCAGTGTCGGGGCGCCCTACGGAACTGAGTGCAGATCGTTATTCCATGCACCGGCTGGTTACTCGCTTGTGGGTGCCGATCTTTCTGGGCTCGAACTCCGATGCCTAGCCCACATGATGCATCGGTACGATAACGGTTTGTATACTGATGTAGTGTTAAACGGTGATATACATGCTGTTAACCAGAAGGCTGCTGGCTTACCTACTCGAAACTCAGCAAAGACATTCATTTATGGATTTCTGTATGGCGCAGGTCCGGCGAAGATCGGCTCCATCGTGGGTGGCTCCGAGAAGGAAGGCAAGCAGCTAATCAATAAGTTTATGAAAGCTACCCCTGCCATCAAAGAACTACGCCTAGCCATTGCAGCTGCCGTTAAGAAGAACGGTCATCTGCGTGGGTTAGACGGCAGGGTCTTACAGGTTCGCAGTGAACACGCAGCACTTAACACTCTTTTGCAGAGTGCTGGGGCCGTACTTGCAAAGCAAGCCACAGTCTTCTTGTACCAAAACCTAACCGATAAAGGGTACAATTGGGGTGAGGATTACGCGCAGGTGGCTCACGTTCATGACGAAGTTCAACTTATAGCTCGAAAGGAGATTGCTGATGACATCGGATCAGAAGCAGTTAAATCTTTTCAGCTTGCCGGAGAACACTTCAACTTCCGATGCCCAATCACCGGCGAATACAAAGTCGGTAACCATTGGGCAGACACGCACTGAGCGACCACACTCAATAAAGATGAGAGCCTTTGTACAACAGCGCAAGCGAGACTTGGTTGAGTACAAGGGCGGCTCATGTGAACGATGTGGTGAAGAGTATCATCCAAATGTCTTTGACTTCCATCATCACGATGGGATGCAGAAGAACTTTGGTATGTCTCAAGCAAACTTCCAACGATCTTGGAAGAGCCTGATCGAAGAGGCAGACAAATGTCATCTTCTATGTGCCAACTGTCATCGTGAAGTTCACACATTCAACATCCCAAAATTTATCAAAATCTAACCGTTAAGGATTACAAATGCTAGACGTTTCCTACATGTGCCATCATGGCTCAGACGATCTTGTTGTGGATGCAGCCCGTGTCTCGTTCTCTAAGCAAGCTGACAACTATGGTGATGGTCGCAACCAAAGCCTCATCAACTTTCTCGCAAGAGAAAAACACCTTCATCCTTTCTCACATCCTCAAGCTACCTTCAGGTGTTCCGCACCAATCTTTGTGAGCCGACAACTGGCAAAGCACCAAGTAGGTGGGACATGGAATGAAGAGAGCCGTAGGTACATCAAGACCTCACCGTCCTACTGGAAGCCTAACTTCTTCCGAGCCTCTGCAGCTGACGTTAAGCAAGGGTCATCCTCTGAGCCTCACCGCAGGTCCGAGGAGTTTATCGATGAGTACCATGACATCTGCATCGATGCGATTGCTACCTACAACAAGATGGTGGCGCTGGGCATCTGTGCTGAACAAGCTCGGGCTATCCTTCCGCAGGGTGCCATCACTGAGTGGGTATGGACCGGCAGTCTTCTGTTCTGGTCTCGCGTCTATAACCTGCGGATCAAACCCGACACACAAAAAGAGACCAGAGACTTTGCCGAACTACTCGGTGAACAGATGGCCTCTCTGTATCCAACATCATGGGAGGCTCTAACCAATGGATGACCAAATATCATTAGCAGTTCTATCCCACATGGCACAGTGTGTCGCCCGGTTAGCCGAGGTTCACCCACAACTCAAAGACACAGAGATGCAGAATATGGTTCACGATGCCGCTCTGATCTGTCTGTCAGTCATGTCTTTCGATGACCCCCAAGATGGTGGGGCTGATCTGTTCACGTTTGATGGAGGTAAGATGCAATGACCAAGTTTCTTATCGATGCTGACATTGTAGCCTTCAAGGCTGCGACAGTTACCGAAACTCCAATCAACTGGGGTGATGGGTTCTGGACCATGCATGCTCATGAGGCTGAAGGTATCGAGTATATACATAAGTATCTACATCGCATCACCACTGCTTTGGGTGAAGGTGACTTCCATATGTTCATCACTGACCCCAAGAACTGGCGCAAGGATATACTGCCCAGCTACAAATCTAATCGCAAAGAGACACGCAAACCAATGACACTGAACGCACTGCGTCAGTACCTGTTGGATGAGATGTCAGCTGTGATGGTTGAGGGTATGGAAGCTGATGACTTACTAGGCATCACATCCACCAACGAGCCTGACTGTGTGATTGTGTCTGAGGACAAAGACCTCGCTACTATCCCCGGTAAGCTCTTCAATCCTGCAAAGGATGAGGAGGTACGCATCATCTCTGAGTTTGATGCAGACTACCTGCATATGAAACAGACCCTGACCGGTGACCCAGTGGATGGGTATGCAGGTCTTGTTGGCTGTGGTGATAAAACAGCAGAAAAAATTTTGGACGGTTGCCAGACATCGATGGAGATGTGGGCAGCTGTGGTTCACGCCTACTCCAAAAAGAAACTCTCAGAAGAAGTTGCACTTACACAGGCACGGGTAGCCCGTATCTGCCGTGCATCCGACTTTGACTTTAACACAGGAAAGGTAATCCTATGGAAACCCCCGACATAGTAGATCGCCCAGCGCACTACACACAGTTCGCTATAGAACCTATCGAGTTCATTATGCGTAACTCGTTACCTTTCCACACCGGTAACATCATCAAATATTCTCTCAGGGCCGGTAGTAAAATCTATGATGGCATGGACCCTGTAGAGAGCGAGGTCACCGACCTTAAAAAAGTAATGCGGTACGCTCAGATGCGTATCAACCAACTGCGGGGGGATAGCATCTTATGAGTAAGTTCTATGTGATATCCACTAAAACCTGCAAGTTCTGTCAGGAAGCTTACAACCTCCTTGAACAAGAAGACTTAGACTATGAAATTGTGTACCTCGAAGACGATCCATGTATGAAGACACTCATGGCTATGGCAAAGCTTACGACAGTCCCACAAATCTTCAGACCTGATGGGGAACTGATAGGTGGCTACAGTCACCTCAAAGGTTACATCGGACGCATCTGATGTTCACGGTGGAGTTCGAAGAAGACGCCACCATCATCACATCACTAGACGATCAGGGTAACCTCGAAGACTTGCAGGTTATCCAAGATGAACGCTTCGTATTTCTACGGCAGTACGATGAGTTCACCGATGAGTTCGTAGTGTTGATGATTTCCCCAGAACAATTTCAAGACATCATCTCTGCACAGAAATGCAGCGAGGGTGCCTACTATGTAAGGACAGTAAACGATGGGCTTTAATATGGACAAATACCAAAAGCTAGCTGCGACAACCGCAATATATCCACAAGAAAAAGCTTTGGAATATTTAACCCTCGGCCTCACTTCTGAGGTCGGGGAACTGACAGGTAAGATTGCCAAGTGGTATCGGAAAGATAACGCATACCCACACGCTGATGTGCTGGATGAACTAGGAGATGTCCTATGGTTTGTCAGCGAGATTGCTCGGCAGCACAATCAATCCCTCTCAGTATTAGCACAAAACAATTTAGATAAGTTGGCCTCTCGTATGGAACGCGGGACGCTACAGGGAAGCGGTGACAATAGATGAGTGACATTCGAGCAAGCGTGGTAACACGCAGAACATACAACCGACCTCTCAATGACGAAGGCACAATCTTCGAGACTTGGGAACAAACTGTGGACCGAGTGATCGACCACCAGCAATGGCTCTGGGAACGAGCCAAAGCTGATAAACTTAACCAAGGTGAACTTGGTGAACTAAATGAGTTCCGTGAACTTATGCTTGCTCGAAAAGCTCTGACCTCTGGCCGTACACTTTGGCTAGGTGGCACAGGTGTAGCGAAGAAACATGAGGCCTCACAGTTCAACTGTAGCTTCGGTAAGATCGAGACAGTCCATGATGTAGTAGATGCCTTCTGGCTTTTACTACAGGGCTGTGGCGTGGGCTTTGAGCCTGTGGTAGGCACACTCAATGGCTTTGCCAAAGAGACTGAGATTGAAACATTCCGATCCAGCCGTACAACCAAAGGCCGTGAAGGTAACGTAGCTGAGACACGGACTATCGGTGATAGCCGTATCTACAAGCTGTCTATCGGTGATAGTGCAAAAGCTTGGGCCAAGGCTCTAGGTAAACTGATGGCTCTGAAGGAACCTGTAGACAAGATCATCTTGGATTACACAGAAATCAGACCAGCTGGCACACGCCTGAAAGGTTACGGCTGGATTAGCTCAGGTGATGATACACTTCACATCGCGCTGGGCCGCATCTGTGACATCATGAATAAACGTGCAGGACAACTACTGACCCGCATGGATATCCTAGATGTTCTGAACCACATGGGTACTACATTGTCCTCACGCCGATCTGCAGAGATTGCTGTGATGCCTGTGACAGATGCAGAAGTTGATGAATTTATCTCAGCTAAGAAAGACTTCTGGCTACATGACAATGCTCACCGGCAGCAATCCAATAACAGCCTGATGTTCTGGAACAAGCCTACCAAGTGGGAGTTGTCCTATATCTTTGACCGTATGGTTGAGGCTGGTGGCTCTGAGCCGGGGTTCATCAACGCAGAGGCCGCTAAGAAACGCGCTCCACACTTCAAGGGCGTTAACCCGTGCGCGGAAATTCTGCTCGGAAATAAGAGTTTCTGTAACCTAGTCGAGATTGATTGGGGTAAATACCTCAACGACTTCGAAGGTTTGAACAAGGCTGTGTATCTAGCAGCCCGTGCAAACTACCGGCAGACTTGTGTGAACTTGGACGATGGTATCTTGCAGCGTTCTTGGCATGAGTTGAATGAGTTCCTGCGCCTCTGCGGTGTAGGTGCTACAGGTATCGTAAAGTTCTTGGACCACAACAAACACAAGAACATCGCATCGATGCTGCAACAGCTACGCGCTTCGGCACGAAATGGCGCTAATGATATTGCTGATGAACTAGGTCTACCTCGGCCTAAGCTGGTCAGCACAGTCAAGCCAAGTGGAACCCTGAGCAAAATCATGTCCACTACAGAGGGGGTACACAAACCTCTCGGCAAGTATCTCTTTAACAATGTTACCTTCTCAAAGCATGATCCGATTGTACCGATCATGACCGCAGCTGGTTACACTGTAATCGAGAAACCATTCGAACCTGACAGCGTGTTGGTTACCTTCCCGGTTGCCTATGATGATGTAGAGTTTGAAGAGGTTGATGGTAAGTTTGTTAACCTAGAGACAGCTGTAGAACAGCTAGACCGCTACAAGCTTATGATGGACAATTATGTAGACCATAACTGTTCTGTCACTATCAGCTATGACCAAGCAGAAATCCCCTCAATCATCGAGTGGATTCTGACCAACTGGGATAGTTATGTGGGTGTATCTTTCATCTACCGCAACGATCCTACAAAGACCGCAGCAGACTTGGGCTATGCCTACCTGCCACAAGAGGTCGTAACTAAAGAGACTTATGATGCGTATGTCTCAACGCTTGCAGAAGTAGACATCGAAAACGCCAATTCATTTGATGAGTTGACTGACGATGAATGTGCAACAGGGGCATGCCCCATCCGTTAAGGTAAAATAATGCGAAAGAAATCCACTTACAAACGTAAGCAGGAAGCAGTTGAGGTTGTGCGCGGTCCCCGTGTGCAGCCTCTTCTTGCTATGAACCCTGCCCAACAAAACTACATGGACTGTATTGCTCGGTTTCCTCAGACATTTGTCACAGGACCGGCAGGTACAGGTAAGACCTACATCGCTGCAGCCATAGCTGCGGATATGTTCAACGCCCATAAGATACACAAGATCATCCTGACCAGACCCAATATCCCTGCAGGTAAATCGCTAGGCTTCTTTGCGGGGACCATCGAGGAGAAGATTGCTCCTTGGGTTATTCCGCTCACTGAGGTTCTGGAAGCTCGGCTGGGTAAGGGCAGGTTTGAGGTAGCCCGTAAGAGGAATGATATCGAGATTGTGCCATTCGAGGTTATGCGTGGCCGATCTTTCAATAATGCTTTCGTCATTCTCGATGAAGCTCAGAACTTAACACCACATGAAATGAAGATGTTCCTGACCCGTATTGGTGAGGATAGTAAGGTTATCGTAAATGGCGACATATCCCAGCATGACCTGCAGGGAACGAGCGGTCTCAAGACTGCTATCGACCTTATGTATAAGCACAACATCCCCGCAGCACACTGTAACTTCACCCATGAAGATGTGGTTCGATCTGGTATCTGTGCCATGTGGACAAAGGCCTTTGATTAGGTTGCACCTTAGAGGATTAAACTAATGTTTCCTTATATATCTAAAGAACTACTAGATGAACTCAATTCCCGTTTCCCTGTTCGAGCACCACAATATCTTGAACAGCATGATATTCTCATGTGGCGAGGTGGTCAGCGTTCAGTCGTAGACTTCATACAAACAATTTACGAAGAACAAGAAGCTTCAAAACTAGGAGAATAAATATGTGCTTTGGCGGATCAGCCCCAACACCCCCACCCGCACCGGCTCCGGCCCCACCACCCGCAGCTGGCGCTGCACCGAACCCTGTCATGACTAATATGTATGACCCGAGTTCGCCTGAAAGTGGTAACGCAGCCGAGCTAGGCGCAGCAAACGCGGCGGCAACCGGTACTTCACAACTTAAAGTAGACTTGGACCCAACCATCGCAAATATGGGTACTGGTACTGGTCTGCAGATTAGCGAGTAACACATGAGCATGGGAACCGCAGAAGCGCGGTATCACCAACTCGAACAAACCCGACAATCATACTTAGACAGAGCCAGAGACTGTTCAGAACTAACTATTCCCTCCCTTATTCCGCAGGATGTCCATAACGAAACGAGTGATTTGTATACTCCTTTCCAAGGCATCGGTGCGCGAGGTGTGAATAACCTAGCATCAAAACTATCTATAGCTCTCATGCCCCCTAACTCCCCATTCTTTCGCTTCATGGTTGAGCCGTATACTCTCAAAGAGATGGCACAGGACGAAGCCGCTCGAACATCTATTGAGCAACAGCTGGGTGAGTATGAACGTGCAGTAATGTCTGAGATTGAAACGTCTGGTGATCGAGTTGCGATGCATGAAGCGTTGAAACATTTGATCGTAGGCGGGAATGTGTTGCTCCATGTAGGAGCCGACAAGACCCGCGTAATCCACTTAGATAGTTACGTTGTCTCACGCGCCCCTAGTGGGGATGTGTTAGAGATTGTCGTAGTAGAACACGTTTCCCCCAACGCTTTGGATAAAGCTACAGCTGCTAATATTTCTGGTAAGCTTGAGGGCGATGAGAAGACTGTAGAAGTCTACACACACATCGAGCGTAAGAACGAATTCTTTAATGTGTACCAAGAAGTCAAAGGGACAATCGTCTCTGGCACTAAGGGTCGATACAAGAAAGATGCAGTCCCCTTCCTACCTTTGCGGTTCTCCCGCATCGATGGCGAAGATTACGGTCGAGGCTTTGTTGAAGAACTACTAGGAGACCTCCGGTCCCTTGAAGGTTTATCACAAGCTATTGTGGAAGGCGCAGCCGCAGCTGCCAAGGTTCTCTTTATGGTGAACCCTAATGGCACAACCCGTATGCGTACAATCGCACAGGCTGAGAATACAGCAATCATTGAAGGTAATCGCAACGATGTATCAGTCCTGCAAATGGATAAGTTTAACGATTTCCGTGTGGCTTATCAGGCCATGGCAGGAATTGAAGAACGCTTATCACAACAGTTTATGCTTCAATCTTCTGTTCAACGTAACGGAGAGCGAGTTACAGCGGAAGAAATCCGATACCTCGCAGGAGAACTAGAGGATACCCTATCAGGTATCTACTCGATCCTCTCGCAGGAATTTCAGCTTCCGTATGTTAACCGTAAGATTGACGTTCTGACTAAAGCCAAGAAGCTACCAAAGCTGCCAGACAATGTGGTTAAACCTACAATTGTTACAGGCATGGAAGCACTAGGCCGGGGTCATGATCTACGCAAACTGGACATGTTTATCCAAGGTATGACGCAGGCTCTAGGACCAGAGGTTCTACAGCAATACGTTAACCTACAGGACTACATCAAACGTAGGGCCACTGCACTCGGTATCGAGACAGAAGGTCTTATCAAATCACAAGAACAAATCGCTCAAGAGCAGCAACAGGCTATGCAGATGCAGATGATGCAACAGGCAGCGCCGGGTGTAGCTCAAGAAGGAGCGAAACAATTAGGAAACTCTTATGTTGAAAGCCAAAGACAACAAGGCGGTGGCGAAGGATAAGGCGAAAGAAGCCGAACCTGAAAAGAAACCACTGGCTGCACCTGCAATTTCTAAAGGTGCGTCAACAATTAAACGGATTGACCATTAAATATGGCAGAAAGCATCACAATCACAGAAGACGATACTGGCCCGGAAGCACCTGTTGCCGAGGATAACCAATCTGAACGTCCAGAATGGTTGCCAGAAAAGTTTAGTTCTCCCGAAGACCTAGCGAAATCCTACAGCGAACTTGAAAAGAAACTATCAGGATCGACAGACGAAGCCGCAGAGCCATCTGATACGGATGGAGAGCCGCAGAGCCAGTCGGAACCTATTAGCTTTAGTAAGTTCTCTGAGGAATTCGCTAGTTCTGGGGAGTTGAGCGCAGATAGCTTCACAGAATTAGAAGCTATGGGTTACCCCAAAGAAATGGTGGAAACCTACATCAACGGTATGAACGCTTCTCAGACCGCAGACGCCGCAGAAGTTATGAGCGTAGTTGGCGGAGAAGAAGGATACAAAGAGTTGACCGAGTGGGCCAAAGGTTCGCTCGATACAAAAGAATTAGAACTCTACAACCAGATGGTTGGGACAAGTACAGATAATGCAAAGATGGCAGTCGAATGGTTGGTATCTAAGCGAGAAGCACTGGAAGGCTCTGAGCCTACCTTACTCTCCGGCAAGGCATCTGCACCTGCCAAAGATGAGTTCCGCAGCACGGCGGAAGTTGTAGCTGCAATGAAAGACCCCCGATACGGTAAGGACTCCGCATACACTAAAGATGTGGAAGGCAAGCTGGGGCGGTCTTCGGTATTTTAATGTACCATCTGGCGGGGCGTCAGGTATCAACTGCGTCCCGTCAATTCCTATGAGAGAACAGCTAGCACACCTTCTTAGGTGGCTGAGACTATCGATAATGAACGACTAGGCCGGATGCGTCCGACAACCCTGACAAGTAATGAGCGACAGTCATTCTCAATCTAAAATATTTTTCCATAGGATAAGAAAATGGCAAACGTAACTCCATCCCGTCTAGGTGTTGTCAATAAGGCGACCCCAACGGATTTTGCATCAGAGAACAATCTGTTCCTGAAAGTCTTTGCTGGTGAAGTTCTCACAGCATTTGACGAAACCAACGTAATGAAAGACCTGCACACATCCCGCACCATCGCGTCCGGTAAGTCTGCATCTTTCCCAGTGACAGGTAAAGCCAACGCCGCTTACCACACTGTAGGTACTCCACTGTTGGGTACACAAAAGATTGCTCACAATGAAGTCGTAATCAACATCGATGACGTTCTCATTGCTGACACATTTATCGCAAATATAGATGAAGCTAAAAATCACTATGATGTAAGAGCTGAATACAGCCGTCTCTTGGGTATGGCTTTGGCTAAAGAATTTGACACACGCACAATGCGCGTAGGTCTCTTGGGTGCGCGTTCAGCTGCAACCATCTCCGGCGGTAACGGCGGTACAACTCTGGTATCTGCAAACGCTGGTACATCTGGTGCGGCTATGGCCGCTGCTATCTTTGACGCTGCGAAAGCAATGGATGAGAAAGACGTTCCAGAGAACGAGCGTGTAGCTATCGTATCTCCTGCACAGTATTACAACTTGGTCCAAGAGACCTCTGTAATCAACCGTGATTGGGGTGGAGCCGGTGTATACGCCGAGGGTACAGTTCTGAAAGTTGCTGGTATCGAGATTGTTAAATCTAACAACCTGCCAACATCTAACGTAGCTGCAGTATCCGGCGAGAACAACACCTACTCAGGTGACTTCTCCAACACAGTAGCTCTGGTTATGCAGAAGCAAGCTATCGGTACAGTCAAATTGATGGACCTCGCAGTAGAGCGTACATCTGGTGACTTCGAAGTCATGTACCAAGGTACACTCATGGCTGCTAAGTACGCAATGGGCCACGGTGTCCTGCGTCCTGAGTGCGCGGTAGAAATCGCCACAGCTTAGTAACATTTCGGGCGGGTCCAATACTGGGCCTGCCCATTTTTTTCATATGAGGACATCATGACTAAACCAACGTCTATGACCGAATTAGAAGCGGTTAACGTCCTGCTTACAACCATCGGTGAAAGCCCTGTGAACACTCTCACAGGTAACCAAGTGACTGACGTTACAATCGCTAGCCAAGTATTGAACGAGGTTAGCCGTGAGGTCCAAGCACAAGGATGGCACTTTAATACAGAAGATCGTGTTGTACTTAGCAGAGACAATTTCAACCATGTGGCAGTACCTGCAGACACCGCTCGGATCGATACAAAAGATTTTAATGTGGTAGTCCGTTCAGGTAAGCTGTTCAATCTCACAGATCGTACTTTCGAATTTTCAAGTAATGTAGAAGCTTCAATTGTTTACTATCAGGATTTCTTGGACCTCCCTGATGTAGCCAAGAAATATATCACAACCCGCGCTGCCCGTATCTTTGCAGACCGTATGATTAACTCCGAAACTATCCACCAGATGGTTATGCGGGATGAGCAAAAAGCTCTGATCGATCTACGGGAATTTGAAGGTGATACTGCAGATTTCAACATGATGGACAGCTACTCTGTAGCCCGTGTCATGAACCGTGGACACAACCGTAGGATACTCTGATGGGAATGATTAGTTCTGCCATCCCTAACCTTGTACAAGGCGTATCACAGCAATCACCTGCATTGCGTCTGTCATCTCAGGCAGAGCTACAGGTGAATGCTTTCCCGTCTTTGGTTGAGGGACTTCAAAAGCGACCGCCGCTAGAACATGTTGCAGTTATGAGCAACACTGAAACTACGGGGTCTTTCACACATCTTATTAATAGGGATGTAAACGAGCGATACTTTGTATTTATAAATGATAGTAATGCGATTCAGGTGTACGATCTTGCGGGAAACCAAAAGACAGTGACGTACCCCGATGGGACTTCTTATTTAACTAGCACAGCCCCAGCTACTGACTTTCGTGCAGTCACTGTAGCAGATTACACGTTCATCGTTAATTCCTCAAAGACTGTGGAGATGGACCCAGCACTCACCCCCTTATACCCATACACCGGCCTCGTTGCTGTTAAGCAAGGTGACTACAATCAGCGTTTCACTATCTTCATTGATGGTGTGGAAGCTGCAAACATTACCACATCAGGAACCGATCAGATTGAAACCAGAACAGATGACATCGCCAGTAGGTTGGCTACAGCTGTCAATGGTCAGTCAGGTCTAAACGCCAGAGCCGATGGTTCGACTGTGGTAATCTACAAAGATGGTAATGCTCAGTTCGACCTAGCCACCTACGATAGTTTAGGTGACGAAGGTCTCTCAGCAACTGTAGGAACTGTACAGCGTTTTGACGAGCTACCTGATAAGGCACCACATGGTTATGTAGCACACGTTCAGGGTGACCAAACAAATGACTTTGATGACTACTACGTCAAGTTCGAGAGCGACAACTCAGGACAAGTAGAAGTTGCAGACGGTACATGGATCGAGTGGGTAAAGCCCAACATCGAATTTGAGCTAGATGCTTCAACTATGCCTCACCTATTAATCCGTCAATCTGACGGCAGCTTTACATTCGAACAAGCTGAGTGGGGTGATAGAGTTGTGGGTGATGAAGTATCCAACAGGAACCCTAGCTTTGTCGATCAGGAGATTGCGGATGTATTTTTCTTCCAGAACCGCTTAGGTATCCTAGCCGGTGAGAACGTAGTCATGTCGCGTACTTCGGACTACTTCGATTTCTTTGCTCAGACTGCACGAACACTATTGGACAGTGAGCCAATCGATGTGGCTGCTAGTCACACCAAAGTTTCTACTCTCAAGCATGCTATTCCGTTTGACCGTAAGCTACTTCTATTTTCCGATCAGACCCAGTTCATTCTTAAAGGTGCAGACTTTATTACACCTAAGAATACATCGATCAGTCAGACTACAGAATACGAGGCGAGTACCACAGCTAAACCTGCGTCAGCTGGTAGTGTTGTATATTTCCCTGCGAAACGTGGTGGGTTTACCTCGGTACGCGAATACTACGTTATCGATGATACCGACCGATCAGATGCGCAAGATGTGACATCACACGTTGCAAAGTATGTACCCGAGGGTGTCTACAAGATGTCTGCTAGTACCGGCGAAAACTCCTTGGCTGTATTAACTACCGAGGATGAGAGTAGCTTGTATCTGTACAAGTATCACTTCGCTGGACGAGAGAAAGTTCAATCAGCTTGGTTCAAGTACACGCTGACAGGTTCCCAAATACTGAGTGCTGAATTTATCGAGAGTTCCCTTTACGTTGTGGCAAACAAATCCGGTCATACTGTGCTGTTTCAGATTCACTTCGATGCTGGACGGTTTGATGTAGATCAGGAGTATGTCACACGATTAGACTTCAGACTTACAGAGACCGAGGTTACAGCCTCATACAACGCCGGTAACAATCAGACTACCATTGTGACCCCCTATCCACTTACAGACCCTGTAGTGGTCACTAGAGGCTCTCTGCAGGGTACGATAATTGATAACGTATCTGTCAGTGGAAGCACGATTGTTGTGTCTGGCGATAGGACATCTACAGAATTCTATATCGGTGAACGATACAACATGACATATGAATTCTCTGAGCCTACCCTTAAAGAGCCTACAGCAACTGGTGGCCGGGTATCGATTGCCGGTGGTCGCCTACAGATCAAGCATTGGCTGTTACGTTATCAAGATAGCGGTGACTTCAAAGTGAAGACTGAGGTCAAAGGTAGCTCAAACATACAAACATTTAACTTCACTGGCCGCATCATTGGTGGCGGTGCTAACCTAATTGGTACGACAACATTAACATCAGGAGACTTCAAGTTTCCTGTTATGTCTAAAGCTGATCGTATCAAAGTAACAATCGAGAGTGATAGCCACTTACCCTGCCAGTTCCTATCGGCAGAGTGGGAAGGCAACATGCACCTCAGATCAAGAAGAGTTAATGGATAAATATCTCACACCTACAACGGTGGAGGATATCGACTATGTTTCCCCAAGATTAAGAAAAGCAGACTACAATGAGTGTTTAGCCTCTACAGGCCAACACCCCCGCATAGTCTTGCATAAATCTCTCGATCTTGGGGGAACTACGCTGACCCTACGCGCACCGGATGGAGGCCGCTTAGGTCTCTGCGGGGTCGTACCCTCTCACTTAGAAAATGCAGGAATTGTCTGGATGTGCGCTACAGATGACATCTATCAATATCAGACAGCTTTCCTGAGAAAAAGCAAAGCAGCCCTCGATTACTTAGCGGGTGACTATGCTGTCATCTTCAACTGTGTCGATGCCCGAAACACACTCCACATGAAGTGGCTTGATTGGATGGGCTTCACGTTCATCAACAAGCACGAAAAATACGGAGCGGCAAAGCTACCGTTCTATGAATTTTTAAGGATTAATAAAAATGTGTGAACCAGTAACAATGGCTGCAGTTGGTAGCTCAGTGGCAGGGGCTGCAACTACAGCGGCAACGGCGGCAACGGCGGCTGTATCATCCTCTACGTTTCAAATGGCTTCACTAGCCATCAGTGGAGCGCAAGCCGTAGCAGGTGCTGCAGCTAACCAAGATAAAGCCAACAAGCATAATGCCGCAGTGGCCCAGAATAATCAGTCGGCACTTGATGCCTACTATCTAAAATCAAAACAGACAAACCTTCGAGAACAGCAACAGCTGCGAGAAGCGTCCATGCAGAAGCAAGACGCTGACCTCAAGGCTACTAAAGCACAATCGACAGCCCTAGTGGCTGCGGCTGGTGCCGGTGTCAAAGGTAGCAACGTAGCTCAACTCATCGAAGACTTTGAGCGTTCTGAAGGTATCCTCACATCGAGGATTGATCAGAAACTCGAAGATACTCTGCAACAGAACGAGATGAATAAACTTGGCTTCCAATCAGAGGCTAATAACAGAATTAACTCCATGCAGCCTATCGGTATGTCGGAGCAAATCTTCGGAATTATCGAGCCACTCGCTGGCTTTGGATTGGATTACTTTGATACAAAATCACGCCTAGCTGATGTGGAGGGCAACTAATGGCACGACCAGTAATTGGTAATCCATTTGAAAATCAAATTGGAACCGTAAGCCCTACAGCACAAGTTGTAGATACATATGAACGAGGGGTAGCCAAGCGGTCATCTCTAGACAGCCTAGCGAATATGCTAACAAGTATTAAGGCTAAAGCAGACCCAGTTTTAAAAGCAGCCGAGCAACGCGCTGCAGAACGAGAGTATGCGGAGGGTCAGGCTCTTTATGAAAAAACCCGTAAGTCTATCGGAGATGCTGTTCGTGATGGTGTCATAGAAGAAGGGGCTAGCCCTTACCTTCGTAAAGGTTATCGGGTTTCTAACCTAAATATCCTATCCAACAAATTTGCTACAGACCTAGACATAGCTCTCAACGCTAAACAGTTATACAAAAATGGTAACCCTGCAGCGGCTGAAGCTTACGCTAGAAAGTTTGCAGAAGATTTTGCATCAAAAAATAATATTGATGGGTTCACGCCACAAGAAGTGGCTGAATATTTTCTCCCAAACCAGCAAAAAGCATCCGCTGCTTTCATATCTTCTTGGCGCACTAAGAACATTACATGGCAACGCGACCAAAACTACATCAAGTTCGGTGAGGAAGTAGGGGAATTTAGCAATACCTTGTTCTCCGATATGGATACACCCGAACAGCGGGAGCTGAAACAGCTTACATTTGGTAACTGGCTAGAAGGTAAAATAGCTCAAGCTGAGACAGATGGTATGGATCGATCACGCATCAATTCAACGATGGCTAATAACATCCTGATAACCGCCCTAGAGAATAAAGACGCCTCAATCCTAGAGGTATTCGATAGGTTGAAGGTTGGTACAGGATTCATGGGTAACTCAGCCGAAATTCGGCAGAAGGTTTTGACAACGACAAACTCTATCGAAGCTATGATTGCTGCTGATGAGAAAGAAGTTGCAGATCAAAGGAAGGCTCAGACAGCTGCGGCGGTTACTGAGGCTGAAACAAACGCACTGGACGCATCTCTGTTGGCTTTTGATGGGAAAAATGCTGAAGCGATGGCAGCATTAGATAATTCAATTGCAGTATTTCAAGCTACTGGCGAGGCCGATAAAGCTAGGACTTGGATAAAGTTTAAGCTCGAGATGGCTAAAGCTGGCGCGGATGATAGAAACGACGATGGCGTTGCATTGAAAAAGCTAAATGAAGACTTGGAAGGTGTGACAGACCCTACCGCAGCTCTAAAATTAGTGAACGAAGCTCTTGAAAATGAATTAATAACTTGGGACACCAGCCAATCTATCATGAACCGGCTGCAAACTAGGACAGATAATAACAACAAACTTGTGCCTTATGATTTTAGCCAGAGTTCAAACGGTGTTAAAATCATATTTGATGGGTTCATGGCTCAGGTTGATGTAAAGGATGGCCTTGGGAATTCTACGAACGCAGGACTTAGCGCCCTAGCCCGAGAAACGGTCTATGAAGATTACAGGCAGTGGTTCGATAGCTTCCCTAAAGATGCGCCACCGTCACGGGCAGAACGTAGGGCAGAGGCTCGTAAGATTGTTAATGATGCACTGGAAATATTCACACTTCCTAAAGTCCAGCAAGACGTTACGGAAAAGCTACTTGAAATTAAAGAAGCTAGAAACCCAGCACCAGTAGATACACCACCGATTACCCCAGAAGACACAGGTGCAAGTATTATAGAACGGATTCTGAAATACCTTGGTGGTGAAGATAAAGCCCAAGACCCATTACCGGAAAACTAGGAGAATTGAATGGCTGAAGAAACTACAAATTCGCCTAGTCAAGCACAGATTGAATGGCTACAGCGAAACCCACATCGGTACGAAGAGTTTGACTCTCGGTTTGGTGCGGGTACATCCGCTAACTACGTTGAACCCCTTGAGAGAGATGGGGCATTAACTGACACCGGTAAAGGCTTTATAGAAGGCATACTAGGTACTATACGAGAAACCGGACAATTCATTGGGGAGATAGCCCAAGGTTCTAATCTAAACCCCGCCGATCCGGCCCACTATGGGTTGGAACGTACACCAGAAAACCGGCAGGCACTCGAAGAACGTGATGGTAAAATCGCAGCGCGTGGCGAGGCAATGCAGGACGCTATCTCTAATATTACGATATTTGGTGAAGAGCGCGACACTGGATTTGGTAGCGTAACCCAAGGCATCACACAGTTTCTGGGTGGTATGATTGGTGTGGGTAAGCTCACAAAACTGAAAGCGTTCACAACTGTACGCGGAGGTCTCGTAGCTGGTGCGGCTGTCGATGGTGTCATGTTTGACCCTGATGACGCAAACCTAGTCAAGATGCTGGATGAACAGTTTGGTATAGGTAATGAATTAGTCACCGACATCTTAGCAAATGACGAAGATACAAACTGGGAAAACAGACTAAAGAACGCCATGACAGGTGGGGTTATCGGCCTAGCAGTTGATCTACCTATTATGAGTTTAAAGTGGATGAAGGCTAAAAAGAAAGCCCGTATAGAACTTGAGAATAACGGCAAGATTTCCGATGAAACTTTTCAGGAAGTCGCGCAGTTAGAAACTCAGATCAAAAACTTCTCAGAATTAGAGGCCAGACCTTCCGGTGCTTTTAGACCTGATGGTATGTTTGAGACTACAGACGGTATGGTTTTTAACCCACAGACCGGCGGACGTATGCTGGACCTTGAGGTATCTAAAGTAACTGACGAAGCTGTAGACTTAGCAGAACCCCAGCGTCTGGAGACACCTGAAGTTGATGATGCTGTAGCACCAGTACGCTCACCTGAGCCGCAAGCTCAGACAACATCACCTGAACTTAGCACACCTCCCGCAGCTGCGGCTGACGAAGGACGTATGAGCCTTTACGCGAACGAACTAAACCCAAATAAAATTGACCAAACACCCCCAGCTAAACCAGAAGGTGGAACACTACCTCCCCCTAGTGTGGTTACAGAAGCACCAAAGATTGCGGCTGTTACCAAACCAAAGAGTGTAGTTAACGTAAAAGCTCTAAGCACTGCAGTTAAAGCTGCAAGAAAGCTAAACGAAGGCCAAATAGTCCAAATTGGTGACCTTAACCAGATGGGCGATAATGTCGGCCTGTTTAACTACACCAAAATGGATGGCCCACTGGAAGCTGTTAAGGTTATGGATGGTATCCAAGACGCTCTACTAAGTAGTGGGGCATTAGCTAAGAAGGGCTTACAGAATAAACAGGCCCACACTGAGGTTGTGCAGTTAGCTCAGAAAGAATTGGAAAGTCTTGTAGACGACCCACTTGCAGTTAGAGCAAACTATCGAGCACTGGCGGATGCTGGGCAGGAAACTGCATCACGGATTGTAGCCGGTAAGATGGCATTACAATCTACAGGTCGGCGTATCGATCAACTATTAGACGAACTTGATTTACTGGCCGCTAATAAAAATACAGATACAGCAGTAGAGAGACAGCTAATAGACATGCTGGACCTCCATGCAGACCTACAGTTAAGCGTTAAGGGCATGCAGACAGCTGCAGCGAGAGCTACAGCCGCCGGTCGTATTCGCACAGCGGATGCTATTGGTGATGCAACCTTGGATCGTCTGGCGCAGTTTGGTGGATCAGCTAAGGTGCAGAAACTTGCAGCACAGCTAAGAGCTACTAAGGGCAATAAGAAAGCAGCTGCCAAAGTCATCCGAGAAGCTAATAAGCGTACATGGATTGGTGTTGTTAACGAGGTTTGGTTGAACGCCATTCTTTCAGGTATTCGCACCCACGCCATGAACATCGGCTCTAACACGATCAATATGGGCTTGCGCCCAGCGCAGCGTATGGTTGGTGGTTTAGTACAGCGTGATATGGCGGTTGTTGAAAAGGGCGCAAGAGAGTATTTCTATCTTGGCTCTGAGATATTTGACAGCATCGCATATCTGGCTACTGCTTCTAAATATGGAAAAGAAAGCGCACTTCATAACGCCTTCCGATCATGGTGGCGTGAAGATGGTGTCCTAGATACAGCCTCAAAGTTTGACTTCACACAATCTGGTAATGGCAGGATGATTGGTGGCTGGGGTGGTAAAATCCTGCGAGGCGCTGGGCGTACCCTGCAAGCTGAAGACGAATTCTTTAAACAGCTAATCTTCCGCTCACGGCTAAAAGCTAACGTCATGGTGACCTCTAGGAAGCTCACCGATGAACAGCTAGGTGAAATGGGCTATGCCAGCAGAGAAGCTTATATTGAGGACACCCTCACAAAAGCTACGATGAACAAGGAGGCACTTGCCTCTAAGTGGGACGAAATGGTTGCCTACGGAAAGGTGGCTGACGATCCTGAGACAAGAGCTAAGTTTATCGAAGAGAACATCGGAACATACAACCACAGTTCCAAGATGGCTCAAGAAGCATTGGTACAGGCTAGGGAGGCTACATTCACTACGCCTCTTCGGGATGGTACACTCGGTAAAACTGTTCAAGATAGTATCAACAAGCATCCTATCCTGCGTCAGGTCATGCCGTTCATTCAGACACCTACAAATATTCTGCGGGTATCTTTTGAACGTGTTCCCGGACTAGGGATATATGCTGGTCAGCAGAAAAAGATTTTGCGCGAAGGTACACCAGATGAGAAAGCTATGGTAATTGGTCAGCAAGCTCTTGGTTTAACTTTTACAACCGGTGCTGTGCTAATGGCTTTTGACGGTCGCATCACTGGCGGTGGTCCTTCTTATAATAAAGACCTAAACCAAGCTAAACTGTGGAATGCATCCCCCGATTGGATGCCATACTCAGTAAATGCCGGTTCTTCTGAAAACCCTAATTGGGTTGAATTGAAGAAACTCGACCCGCACGGGATGATCTTCGGCATTGCCGGTGACATTGTTGAGATGATTGAGTTTGGTCGTGGAGACCCAGACCCAGAAGTTACAGACCTAATCGCAATGTTAGCTGTGTCCGTAGCAAACAACGTGATGTCTAAGACTTACTTGAGTTCCCTTAGTGATACGATGAACCTATTCAACGGTGCAGCGTCACCATTTGAACTGCAGCAATTCGCGGAAAACCGCGCGGCATCTATGATTCCTTATTCAGGATTAGCCTATCAGTTAAATCAGGCTGGCGATGACCACATGCGTGACCTTCGGGCATTCACCGATAAGGTCAAGTCCCGCATATTTGGCATGAACGATGCACCCGTAAAACACGATTGGCTTACTGGGGAAGCTGTAGACACTCCAGAATACATGATGTCATTCATTCGTCAGAAGAAGATGGATAGTGGTGAACATCGTGCAGCGGCTGTCTTTGAGGAACTTCGTAATATCGGTCACGGATTTACCGGACCACAGCGTTCTATAGAAGGCATGGGGTTACCTTCAGAAGTCTTCCAGAAGTACAATGAACTTGTGGGTACAATAAAGATTTCAGGGTACGGTACACTTCTCGATGCTATGGAGAAGAAGATGGGTTCTCGGGAGTATAAACAAGCGTCCGAAGGTGCCGAAGCTAATCCAATAGATACGGCAAATGACCCGAGGGTTATTCTTCTGAATGGAGTAATCAACGGTTACAAAAAACAGGCACGACTAGAATTGTATAAGCTTTATCCGAAACTAGAGCAGGATGTAACTAATAATAAAAAGATTAATTTCAGTCTCAAAAGAGGCGGCGACCGAAGTCAGAGCGAAGGCCTTATTCGGGAATTCACCTTAGATTAAACCACAACAGGCCCCTCTTCGGAGGGGTCTACTTCTTTTAGGAGATATGGATGTCATCCATTGTAAATTATGTCGCAGACGGATCGACAACAGAATTTCAAATTCCGTTCACATATATCAGTGAAGCACACGTTGTGGTTACCATCGATGGTACAGCTACTAGCGCCTTCACATTTTTGAATAGTTCGACACTACAAATGACCATAGCACCAACAGCTGGGTCTAAACTACAAATTCAGCGTACTACACCAGTAGGCGCTTTGGTTGATTTTACAGATGGCTCTACGCTCTTTGAGGGTGACCTCGATCTTGCGCACCAACAGAACCGGCTGATTGCTGAAGAAAGTAAAGACATCGCCAATGTTGCTAAGACAACAATAGACAACAACATTGCTGACGTTAATACAGTCGCCGGTATTGCAGCCGACGTAACTAACGTATCCGCTCGGGGTGCTGACGTTACTTCAGTAGCTGATAACATGGCTGAAGTTCTGCTTGCAGATACTAACGCTGCAACAGCAACTACTAAAGCTGCAGAGGCTGTTGTATCAGCAAACACTGCGAGTGCGCAGGCAACCATCTCAACAACTAAAGCTACTGAAAGTTCAGCAAGTGCTGCAGCTGCCTTGGCGTCACAGAACGCTGCCCAACAGGCTCGTACAGACACAGATGCATCTGAGGCACTGGCATTAGCTTACAAGAACTCAGCACAAACTTCGGCTACCACAGCAACAACTAAGGCTTCTGAAGCTTCTCAATCGGCTACCACAGCTTCCTCTCAGGCAGCTACAGCTACCCAGAAGGCTTCTGAAGCTTCTACAGATGCTGGTATAGCTTTGGCTCAAGCTGCAGTTGTAACAACTAAAGCTGCCGCTGCTTCTACATCTGAGAGCAATGCGCTGTCCTACAAAGATACTGCATTGGCTGCTAGCTCCGCATCGGAGACTGCACGGGCTGCATCTGTTGTAGCTAAAGACGCATCGCAAGTAGCACAGACAGCTAGTGAAGCTGCACGGGACGCTGCATCCGCAAGCGAAACCGCAGCTGCTACAAGAGAGAGCAACGCTGCAGCCTCGGAAGGTGTGGCAACAACACAGGCTGGTATTTCGACAACTAAAGCTGGCGAGGCGGCCACATCGGCAACGTCTGCTGCATCATCTGCATCATCTGCTCAAGCATCTAAGGACGCTGCGCTTGCTGCATTGGATTCATTCGATGACCGCTATCTAGGTCAAAAGACTGCCGACCCAACTTTAGACAACGATGGTGACGCACTGGTTTCAGGCGCTTTGTATTTCAATACGACTGACGACATTATGAAGGTGTATGATGGTAGCCTTTGGGTTGCTGCATATGCTTCTCTATCTGGTGCTATGTTTGGTGCTAACAACCTGTCTGACGTTGCTGACGCTGCTGCATCCCGCACGAACCTTGGCCTTGGTACTGCGGCAACTACAGCATCCACAGACTATGCTACCGCTGCTCAAGGCGTTTTAGCTGACAGTGCGCTACAGTCTATTCCAGACAACTATGTGTTGAATACTGGCGATACCATGACTGGCAATCTGGGCATCACGGGTACTTTGACGGCTGACAATGGTAGCAGCACTGTAGTGCTTAATGGCAATAGTTTGGTTTTTGACAGAAACTCAGCCAACTACATTAGAACTTCAGACGCTGCTGGTTATTTAAGGTTACAAACAGGCTCTGGTGATACAGCGTTTTTTTCAGGCAACGGCGACATCAGCTTCTACGAGGACACAGGCACCACGCCAAAGTTTTACTGGGATGCGAGTGCGGAGAGCTTGGGCATCGGGACGAGTTCGCCAGCTAGAGGCTTGTCAATTCATAAAGAAGGAAACCATCTTCAACTTACAACAACAGCATCAGGTACAGCGGCTGGAAACGGAACTGATTTAAAGGTAGACCCTAGTACAAGCGATCTTCAAATTCTCAACTATGAAGCTGCTAACACTACTTTCTGGACTTCTGGCGCAGAACGCATGCGCATCGACAGCAGCGGTAATGTTGGGATTGGCACGAGTTCGCCTAGTACACTAATGCATATTTCTGGCGACTCTGCATCGAGTGATGGAATACATTACATTGCTGATAATACCAGAGGTGCTGGTGGCCCTGCTGGTATCGTAATGAAATCTACTCACGGCGACTGGAAAATGATTAACAGTCAAACAGTTGCCGATGCTTTAGAGTTTATTGATGGCAGTGCTGGTGCTACACGTATGTTAATCGACTCTTCGGGCAACCTGTTGGTGGGGACTACGAATACAAATACTGTAGCTGCGTCTGGATTTACTGTGCAGCCTGATGGTCAAATATTTGCATCCTCAGACAATCAGCAAGTTTTGACACTGACCCGTAGAGGAAGCGATGGTGAGATTGCACGTTTTCGAAACAGTATCGGCTCCACTGTGGGGACTATTGGGAGTGTTGATGCCAACTCAATAAGAATAGGCAAAGGTGACGGAAATTTAAGATTCTATGATTTTGGTAGTGCCATAGCTGTTATCCCTTGTAATTCATCTGGCGCAAACCAATCAAATGTAGTGGACTTAGGTAACTCTTCTTCTACTTTCAAAGACGGCTACTTCTCAGGCACAATCAACGCAGCCAACTTCAACACCACCTCAGACGCTACCCTCAAGACCAACGTAGAGACGCTCACAGGCTCTCTGGACGCCGTTAAGTCCCTGCGTGGTGTGTCATTCGATTGGCTAGAGAGCGGTGGCTCAGAAATAGGTGTCATTGCCCAAGAGGTAGAAGCAGTTCTGCCAGACGTAGTCAGCACCAATGACGAAGGTATCAAGTCGGTCAAGTATGGCAACATGGTCGCCGTGCTTATCGAAGCAATCAAAGAACAACAGCTTCGCATCGAAGCATTAGAAGCTAAACTAGGAGAATAATTATGGCTGTAACTTACACATGGACTATCGCAAATCTTGAGCGCAACACAGCAGATGGCGGCGTAACAGTAGCACACTGGCGCTGCGAGGGCGTTGATGGGGAGGCTACGGCTTCCTCATACGGGACAACCTCATGGACACCAGACGCATCTGCCTCTGACTTCATTGCATTTGCTGACTTAACTCAGGCCAACGTGCTTGCTTGGGTCTGGAACACTGTCGTGAAAGCTGACGTTGAGACAGCCATTGCTGACAAGATCAACGCTGAGTTAAACCCAACGACTACCGCTGGGGTTCCTTGGTAATCATAACGCTAATAGTGGAAGGACACGAAGATGGCGATTAAGGTAAACGGTACAACCGTTATTAATGACAGCAGGGCTTTGCAGAATGTTGCATCTGTTGATGCGACTACAGCGGCGGCTATGGGTGCTGCGGGTGTTGGTGGGGCTATGAGCCTAATATCAACAACTGCAATTAGCGCAAATGTAACTACATTAGATGTTACTTTTCCTCCTGGCTATAAAGAGTATATAGTTGAGTTTCCAAGGATTTATGGGACTACTGGTAATGTTTACCCTCTTATAGTGCGTCATTTAGATGGGTCTGGAAATGTTATTGCCGCCAATGACTCCTATGCTACCAAAGCTGCTGCTATAAGTAGCAGTAAGGAGAACAGAATTTATTTAGGACAATATTTTTATAATGGCGACGTTAATACCTTTAGTTCTAGAATGCACTTTTTTAATGACCCTAGAAATGCCAACACGGTTACAATGGGTTGGTTTATGTCTACAGGATATGAAGAAGCTTTTGCGTATGCCTTCAATGCTATGACTTATTCAGGAGCAACTAATGGAATTAGACTTCTTCAAAATTGGGCAGCTGATGTACAGATAAGTTCATTATCGCATGATTACAGAATATGGGGAATGAAATAAAATGCCAAATGTATTAAAAGATGGTGTAGTTGTTGAGGTTACACAAGCCGAATTAGACGCTATGATGTACAGCCCTCCACCAACAGAGGGCCAAATTCGAAACCAACGTGACAACCTAATTGCAGCAACAGACTGGTGGGCTACAGCAGACCGCACTATGACCGCAGAGCAGACAGCATACCGTCAGACTCTACGGGACATCACAGATCAAGCTGGCTTCCCAACCGACATCACATGGCCGACTAAGCCTGAGTGATGCCCACAAGAGAAGAAGGTTGGCACATATCCAAAAGTGTCCCCGCAACTCTTCTTCTCGGCCTTATCACACAAGCAGCCGCCATTGTCTGGACAGTGTCTATGATGATGGCGGATATTCAACAGAATACTGAGAAGCTGATAGGTTTCTCAGAGCGTGTGTCGAAGGTTGAGAACATGGTACAAAGCCAAGCGGTGAGCATGGCTCGTATCGACGAAAACATCAAAGCAATCCGTGGCGCTGTCGAGAAGATGGCACAACGAGACTAAGGAACTAATATGCTTGCTGAACTAGCCGCGTGTAACGCTGCTTTCGGCATAGTCAAAAAGTTTGTACAAAACGGCAGGTCAATAGCCGACTGTGCGAAACAGATAGGCGTCATTGTCGAAAGCAAAGACAAACTCCAGAAAAAAGTACAGAAGAAGCGCAACGGTTTTATGGGTGCGCTGAGACCCCAGCAAGCTACAGACCTAGAAGAGTTTATGGCTTTAGAGTCCATCAAGGAAGCTGAAGCTGAACTAAAGCAACTCATGATATACACAGGTCGCGCTGGGCTATGGGATAGCTGGTTAATGTTTCAGAAAGAAGCGCGAGTAAATCGCAGGGAAGCTGAAAAAGAAGCACAGCGTCTACGGGAAGAGATGATGTTTAAAGTCTCTGTAGGCATTGCCATAGCACTTTTCGTAAGCGGCTTAGTTGGTTTCTTCTATTTTGTACTTTTCCTAAAATCCCAAATCTAAGGAAACACCATGAACCTCAACCCACTCGGCGGTATCGTCGATGGGCTTGCAAAAGGTTTAGACGAACTATTCACAAGTGATGAAGAGCGCGAGGCTGCTAAGTTAAAACTAGCAACCCTCATGCAACAACCTCACATGCTCCAAGCAGTCGCAAACATTGAAGGTGCCAAGCATCGATCAGTGTTTGTGGCTGGGTGGCGTCCAGCTATTGGCTGGGTCGCTGCCCTTGGCTTGGGGTATCAGTTCTTAGTCTTACCCTTCGCAGGTCTCATTAACGCATACCTAAAGTTACCCGCAGAACTCCCAGAGTTACAGGCGGAACAACTCATGACCCTTGTGCTTTCTCTTCTAGGCCTCGGCGGTATGAGAACATTTGAAAAATACAAAGGTGCAGCGAAATGACCGAAAAAGAAATGATGGAGCTTCTGCATAAGACACTTGCAGAAAACCTCCTGCTTCGCGTGAGAGACCCTGAAGCAAAGTCATCGGACCTGAACGTAGCCCGTCAGTTCCTGAAGGATAACCACATCGAGGGTATCCCTACAGATAACTCACCACTTGGTGACCTTGTAGCTACCCTGCCGAACTTTAACGATGAAGACGCAGATGCGTCAGAAATGCGCCACTAATATATGTTCACAGATCGTACATCACTCGGTGTGCCAATAGACAAAGACCCTCTAAGCGACTTCCGCAAATTCTTGTTCGTCTGTTGGCAACACCTGAACCTCCCAGACCCTACACCAGTACAATACGACATAGCTAAACACATCCAGAACGGTGAGAAGCGGATCATCGTGGAAGCTTTCCGAGGTGTAGGGAAATCGTGGATTACATCGGCCTATGTCGTATGGCTGCTATACATGAACCCGCAGCTAAACATCTTGGTTGTATCTGCCTCTAAGACACGCGCAGATGACTTCACAACCTTTACGCTGCGCCTCATCAATGAGATGCCCATATTACAGCACCTCATACCCCACAGTGACCAGCGACAGTCTAAAATCAGCTTTGACGTAGGCCCAGCAAACGCATCCCACGCACCCTCAGTGAAATCTGTAGGTGTTACAGGACAGCTAGCAGGGTCTCGCGCTGACGTATTGATTGCAGATGACATCGAGGTTCCTAACAACTCTGCCACACAGGGCATGAGAGACAAACTCTCAGAAGCTGTGAAAGAATTTGACGCTATCTTGAAGCCTAACGGGCGTATCATCTACCTCGGTACACCGCAGAACCAAGAAAGCCTCTACAACAAACTACCAGATCGTGGCTACAAGGTACGCATCTGGCCAGCTAGGTACCCTAACGAAGACCAATTGGTGTCTCTAGGGGACAAGTTGGCGCCTAAAGTGCGGCGAGAGCTAGACGATGACCCAGAACTTGTGGGGAAATCTACAGACCCTAACAGGTTCAACGACTATGACCTAGCAGAACGCGAAGCATCCTACGGTCGCTCCGGGTTTGCCTTGCAGTTTATGCTCGATACAAGACTCTCTGATGCCGAAAGATACCCTCTTAAGGTGTCTGACCTAATCATCATGGATATACCCACTCAGGAGGCCCCTGAGAAGGTCTCATGGTCATCTGACAGCCAGTATATCGTAGAAGAATTGCCGAACGTGGCATTCAACGGTGACCACTACCACAAGCCCATGTATATCTCCGATCAATTCGTAGAATACAGCGGGTCTGTAATGTCTATTGACCCCTCTGGTAGAGGTAAGGATGAAACAGGCTACGCTGTGGTTAAGATGCTCAATGGATACCTCTATGTCCGCAGATGTGGCGGGGTAGCCGGTGGGTATTCTGAAGAAGCCCTACAGAAACTCTCGCTGATTGCTAAAGAAGAACAGGTCAACGAGATTATTGTAGAGAGTAACTTTGGTGACGGTATGTTTAACCAGCTGATTACTCCAGTTCTCAGCAAGATACACCCAGTTACCTTGAGTGAAGTTAGGCACAACACACAGAAAGAGAAACGCATCATCGATGTCCTCGAACCTGTGATGAACCAACACAAACTTGTAATAGACAAAAAGGTAATCAAACAGGATTACGAAAGCACCCAGCATCTCCCTCCTGAACAATCTCTCAGATACCAGCTGATGTACCAGCTAACTCGTATCACTGCAGAGAGAGGAGCGTTGTCTAACGATGACCGCTTGGACTCCCTAGCTATGGCAGTTCAATACTGGGTAGATGCAATGGCCCAAGATGCAGACAGGCAGATCAACTCCCGCAGAGAAGAGATGCTCATGGATGAAATCAACAAAGTCCGTAGGTCAGCCGAGATGGGACTAGCAGTTATTACAGGCCACTTAGGTGGTGATACATCCAATATGAAATGGTGAAATTAATTAGGTTGCCCCTAAGAGAAGGGAAGAAAACTCCCCCCCCCCACCAACG
>Ga0233399_1000090_pt1 | contig 39175 bp, 33 predicted proteins | sample 43DmetaG_FD_182698 | JGI IMG/M metagenome (GOLD analysis project Ga0233399, IMG submission 182698) | Seawater microbial communities from Monterey Bay, California, United States - 43D | ecosystem: Environmental > Aquatic > Marine > Coastal | place: USA: California | collected 2016-11-08 | reverse complement strand
GATAGCTCTTAACAATAGGGTGCTACTATCCATTCCACCACTTAAACTTACTACACAATGTGCCATAATTTACTAATTTAATTTTTGCCAGGTATTTTGCGTATAGGCAAACGCTTTTACTATTCCATTACTGATGTTATCTTCTCTTGAATTTCTCTATACTTTGTTAGGTATTCTTTTATTGATGTATAATCTTTCCCTGTATTGAGTATTTCCTCTGCTGCTTTTTTTAAAGCATTGCTAAAGTTAGAAGGGTAACATATCGTCTTGATATATTCTGTATTATTCTCTCCTTTAATTACTCTTTCGTATAAAGTGTATCCTCCTGTTTGGGATCTGGATACAAAGAATGGTTCTAGAGCTGGATCTGTTATTACAGTATCACTAGCTGAAATTGAATCTGGTTTTCGTAACATTTATTTATTTTTAATTAAGTATTAATTCTTCTAATTCGGTTTCTCTAATTAAACCTGTTTTAGTTACAGTTTCACCTTCTTTAATAATCACTGTAAACGGTATAGATTTAATTTTATATTCAGCAGCTAATCCAGTAGTATCACTTTCAATATCTACTTCTACGAATTCTACACTTTCTCCAAGTTTCTCTGCTACTTTATCCCAGCTCTTACTGTACATTTTACAAGGTCCGCACCAATTGGCATAAAATTTAATTGCTTTAGTCATTCTATCTTTTAAATTTAGGTTTATTAAAATTTTTTCTAGAAGGTTTCTTAGTATCTTTTTTAAATACCATTAACCATTCTTTTAACTGTTCCATTCTTTGCTTTGCTGAGTTTTTTGACATATTATATATTTTATATTAATATACGAAAATTAACTATAAGAAGCAACTTTATCCGTCACAGCTTAGACAATCAGTTGAAGTTCTGCTGCCAATGTCGCCGTTAATAACTGAGTCTGTTCTTAAGTAATATAGGGTCTTAACTCCTAATCTCCATGCTGCTTGATGAACCTCATTGATAAACTTAGGACTATCCGTTGGGTCAAAAGCTAAATTTAATGATTGAGTTTGGTCTATATACTTCTGTCTTGCTGCTGCTTGTTCTACTAATTTTAACTGGTTAATTTCTGCAAAGGTTAGGAAGATAGGTTTATCTTCTGCTGGCATGATTTCTTCCGGTAAATTAGCAATACTTCCTCTATCAAGCATAATTTGATCCCAGACTTCTTCTGTATTATGACCTTTTTCATTTAGGTACGTTTCTAATGCTGGATTCTTTCTTATAAATGTACCTTTAGCAGAATTAAACGTATATACATTAGCTGGTACTGGTTCGATTCCTGCAGATACTCCTCCTGATATTGTAGAGTTTGAGACTGTTGGAGCGATTGCTAGTAAGTGACTATTTCTCATCCCTGTACCCTTGCACCATACTGGTTCTCCGTATTCATTTGCTAATTTTCTTGAAGCATTTTCTGCTTTTTGTTTAATATCAGAAAATATTTGATGAGTATACGACGTAGCTGCTATTGAATCGAAAGGTAATCTTTCGTTTTGTAAGAAAGTATGCCACCCTAGTACACCTAAACCTAATGCCCTACCTTTTTTAGCTGATCTATGAGCTCTAATTAATGAATCTCTCCCAGAAGTTTTAGCTAAAAACTCTTCTAATACTCCGTCTAAAAAGTAAACAGCAGTTTCTACTAAATCACTATTCTTCCATTCGTGGTACTTAGTTAAGTTTAAAGAAGACAGACAGCAAATAAAACTGTGCTCTTCATCAGTGTGTAATGTAATTTCTGAACAGATATTAGTCATTGACACATCTAGGTTATTTCTTTTATATGCAGGTGGGTTAGCATTATTAACAGTGTCCTTAAACATTATATAAGGCTCTCCTGTCTCCATACGAGACTTCAATATAGTTACCCACGTACCCATAGCATCAACGTCTCTATGCTCTAATTTTTGCATAAATGTATCATCCACTACAACACATTGATGAAGGTTTAGACACTGTCTATTAGGGTCTCCTTTTGGTCTTCTAATCTGTAGAAATTCTTCAATATCTGGGTGATTAATATCAAGGTTAACGGATGCTGCTCCTCTTCGTACTGCTCCTTGGTTTGTTGCAATAATAGTGGAATCGTAAATCTTAGCCCATGGTACAACACCTTCTGACTGTCCGATACCTTCTCTTCCGATTTGCTCTCCTCTTCCTCTTACTTTAGAAAGTCCAATTCCAACTCCTCCTCCAAGTGATGTTAATCTCATCAGTTCAGCGTTTGTAAGTCCGATACCTCTAATAGAATCTGGTGTATCTATTCCAAAGCAAGATATAGGCAATCCTTTATCTGTTCCCGTATTAGAAAGTACCGGTGAAGCGAGATTCAACCAACCTTTCCACATATACCTAAAGAATTTATTTTCTAAATCAGGTCTATCTAATCGACTAGCTATTGTTGAAGCCACCCGCCTATAGGCTTTTTTTGGTGTTTCATCAGGTAATAAGTAACCTTTTGATATTGTTGCTATTGAAATTTCGTTCATCCATTCTGGATAATCCTTACCTGCTTCCCACGCCGAGGTATCTACTATTGTGCTCATATGTCTTTTAGTTGTTTTTTTTAAAATGCTGTGGACCAGTCCATTGTGCCCTTACTGTAATTTGTAACTCTATTTGCAAAGAAATCAGTTTGTTGTTTTCCTGCTATAACTGCATCAAACCATTTCATAGTCTTTAATGCGCCTTTATCAATATCTTCAGATGGGATTAATGGTGCAAGCCCTAAATCTCCCATTTTGGTATTAACTCTATGACGTATAAAGTTTTTTAGATCTTCTTTAGATAAATTCTCTAAATCTCCTTGCTCAAAAACCTTATCAATAAAGCCAAATTCTAGATTAATTGCTGCGGTTGCTGCTTCTCTAATATCTGCTTCTAGTTTATCGGTTTTTAATTCTGGATGCTCTTTCATGAGTGTTCTGAAAAGCCAGCAACCTGCGTTACTATGTAAGGATTCATCCCTTACCGACCATTCTACTATTTGACCTACTCCTTTAAGTAGATTTCTCATCTTAAATGATAGTAGTACTGCAAAAGAACTAAAAAGGTTAACTCCTTCTGTAAATGCTGAGAAGATAGCTAATGATACAGCTCTGGAATGCCAATCAGGAGTACCGTCATGTGCGTCTCTAACTTTCATCAGGTTTTCAATTTTAGCTAATGTAGCTTCATCTTCTAAGAATTCAGCAAAATCATCTAATCCTAATTCTTCATTTAGTAAAGAGTAAGCTTCAGCATGTATAGTTTCGAATGCACCAAAGGTTACACCCATCATAATAACTTCTGGTTTCCGGAACCAACTAGTAACTAAATTAGTCCAGTAATCGTTTACTACAGTTTCGGTTTGAGCAAAACCTTTCAGTATTCCACCTATTAAATTCTTTTCGTGCGGCTTCAAATTAGACTTCCAATCTGTTACGTCTTGTGCCATAGGTACTTCTGTATGTAACCAGTGTGCTTGTTGCTGTTTTAACCAATAATCGAATGCTTGTGGGTATTCAAATGGCTTATAAACCACTCTTTCATCTTTTAAACTCATATATCTTTATATATTAATAATTAATTTAGACAGGATATCCCCAAGAGCGTAAATTGCTTTCTCTTGAGGATACCATTATAAATATGGCGTTATGCAGTATCTAGACGTTCAACACTAAAAAACTTTTTTGCTAACTCTTTATGAGTAGAGGTAACTCCGTTTTCATTAGGGATTAAATCATCCATATCAGCTTGCCCTTCAAATTCTATATGACCGTTATTAGTATCCATTTTTAAGTTATATGTCATACCGTCCATACCGTATCTATTCTTCATAACATGCCATCTTCCTGTTCCTAGTACTTTATCTTCTTTCATTCGTGATAAAGAGAAACACATATCTGCTACCATCATTTTATCGTAACTACCTGCTGCTTTGTCTCCTTCAATAACTGAATCTTTAGCTCCCATTCTATTAACTTGAGAAGGAGTAATGACAGGTATTTTAAATTCTTTAGCTAATCCCTTAGTTGCAATAAACACATCATCAATTTCATCTTTACGTTCGGAGAATTTACCTTTAGAAGGTGCTTTTAAATAGTCAACATAATCTATAACGATTAAATCTGGTTTATGATCCATATCTATACACTTCTGTATATGTGACTTTACCGTGTTAACAGTAGCTCCTTTCGGTGGATATTCTTTTACAATCAACCTACCTTTAAGCCCGTTAACGTGATCTTGTACTTCTTTTCTATGTTCATTAACTTCGTCAATTGAGTACCCAGTTAAGTAGCAATCAAAACGTTTACCAACATAATCTTCTCCTAATTCTAAAGTATAGTAGTTAACTTTATACCCCATCTTTACAGCATGAGCTGCCATTGCTACACAAGTCCAACTCTTACCACCTCCAGGGTTACCGAATACAATAGCTAAATCTCCAGGTCCAAATCCTCCTTGAATACCTTCGTTTAATACAGGCCAAGGAGTTGGTATCGTAGGTCTATAGTCTGTTCTATATCTGGACTCTATATCTTTGTTGTATTCATGCCCGATATTTTTATCCATTCCAGCTTTCATAGCTTTCTCTACCATATTACGAATTCCATCAAAATCTCCTTCCTTTAAAAGATCCGCAGAACTAAGAATTGCGTGTTTCATTTCCTGGTTCTTACAAAACCCTAGGAACTCTTCTTGAACGTATTCTAAATCGTCTTGGGATGCTTGATAAGAGTTTCGTAACTCCTCCTTTAATGCTACCTGTAGTATTTCATTTTCTATCTTCTGTAGCTCTACCTTTAACACATCCATAGTAACAGTTGTGTGGTACTTATCAAAATATGTAGTAATTTGAGTTATTATCCACTTATGTGAATCGGCGTCAAAATATTCTTCTTTTAGTACATCTCTTACGTTAAGTAGAAACTTCTTATCTGTAAGTAGAGATCCTAAAACTTTTAATTGAAATCCTTTGCCGTACTGCTGTAAACTCTTTAGTGTCATATTGTAACCTTTATTTATTTAAATATAATGAAAATCAACGTAAGAAGCAACTAAAAGATGCTTTATATTTACGTTTTTTTACTCCTTTTTGTAGGTAGTTAAACCTCTAAAATTCTCTAGCCATGCTTCAGTATTTTTAGTAATACCTTCAATGCCGTCTAGCTCTAACATTCGTAAAAAAGCACCTGTTTGTAAGTTACTTACTGGTGATTTAATTACGTCTCTTACGTACTGCTTTTCTTTGTCATCTAAGCTTGTTACATGTAGATCCATTAGTTGAAAGTTTGTTTCGACTCTATCCCATTCCATTATTATCTTAGGAAAGATTTTCTTTACTTTCTTTTCATCTAATTTTGCTTCACATATATCATAAACGTACTGTAGAGTAGTACCAGGTTTATCAATTAAATCCGGAAATTCAGATAATATAGTTTTTATACCTAATCCTTTTACTCCTGCTAAGTTATCAGAATTATCTCCTAGTAATGCCTTTACTACATTATAGTTTTCTGGTATTACTTGTAATTCCGCATTTATATTATCCTGTGTAAAGGTTTTCTTTTTGACAGGTGCATAGACTTCTACTGTATCGTCTACTAACTGTAAAAAGTCTTTATCTGAAGATATAATTGTACATTTCTTAACGTTTGAGTGAGAAGCTAATTTAGCCATATACGCTATTATATCATCTGCTTCTAATTTCTCTAACATCATAGATTGCATAGGTAAACACTCTAAATAATCCTGAACTCTATGTAGCTGTCCTATCAGAGCTTCCATCTCTTGCTCTTTAGTATCATAAAGTCCCCAGTGAGTAATCCTGCTTGTAGCTCTTTGAGCTTTATAGTTTGGATCTACATTTTTTCTGTTAGCAGATCCTCCTTTACCGTCCCATACTATTACCACCCTAGTAGGATCAAAGATCCTCGTTACGTACCCTAATGAGCGAAGGAAGCCCACCAAGCCGCCAACATGGGCGCCTGATGGGTTCATCGCTTTGAGTAGAGAGAAACTACGAATTAACATATTCATAGCATCTACGACCAAGATATGATCGTTTAACTCACGGGGTGGGGTTTCTTTTAAATTGTTGAGTATGTTTTCGTACGCCATTAGTCTAGTAGGTTTGGAGATATTGGTGTTTCTTCTAAATCTCCTTCTTCGATTAAATCAAAGTCTACTGAACCTACTAGTTTTAACCAGTGTTCTTTATGAGCATCTCTATACTTATCAATTGCTTTTTTATCATCTTCGATAAATCCATGGGACGTCATAACAACTCTTCCTCTTGACTGTACTCCTCCAATATGGTTCTTTTCAATCTGTATATTCGTTCTTTTAGCAAATTCTACTTGAAGACCGTTCTTTACAGCTTTAATTTTTGAAGTACCTGGGTTAGTAATATTACCAAAAGTAACTACTAGTGTTGCATCATACCACATAGACATTCCTCCTTTGTTCTGCAACTTAGGTTGACCCATTGGATGCTCTGGTTTCATAGTCCATACCTTATTAATAGCTACTAACGTATTTGTATAAGGTGAATTCTCTTTTCTAGATAACAGAATCTTTTGATTTAAGTTGTTTCCGAATTGAGTAGACATAGCTCCTGCATTCCATTCGTTATTGTTCTTATTAGAACGTACCGATAAGTCACAAGGAATAGATCCAATAGAATCCCAAAAGAAACACATATCATAAGGTAGGTTACCTTTGGCTTGTTCGTCCATTAAATCAGCCATGTATACTGCTACTTCTTCAATAGTGTTTAATGAACCTCTATCAGCATAGAGGAAGTGTCCTTCATAATCTACAACGTTTCCATTTTCATCTTTAACTTCGTTAAACTTCAAGCCCATCTCTTTAGCATGTTCCCATGACCATTTCATCTCTGAGATTACAAAGACAGGTAGTATCCCCATCTTTTGAGCGTTTACCGCCGCTTCTAATAAAGCTGTTGTCTTACCGGTATCACTATGCCCTCTTAGTAATGTAATATGACCTGTAGGTATGCCGGGTAACGAAGTAATATCTACAAAAGCTTTAGAAAGAGGTATCCATCCTTGCTCTTTAAACTTAACAGATGAGGAGGAGTACCCTTTCTTCTTCTTAAAGTTTCCTAAGTTAAACGATTTCTGTACAGATGCGGTTGCACGTGCTTTTGTTTCTTCTTTCTTTTTTGCCATATCTATTCGTTGAATAAGTCATCAAATTTATTAACTGTGTCTTTGTTGCCAGCCGTAGCTGTTTCCAAAGTAAAGTCAGTTTTTTGTTGACCTAAGCTTTCTGGCAGGGTATTATCATTTCCTCCAGGAGTTGCAGTTGTATTTTCTTCTGCTGATCCAGGATTTAAGTAGTTCTGTAATTGTTTCTTGATAAACTCATAATCATATTGAGTATGAACATCTACAGGGTTTGGTTGTGTCTTTAACCATGAATCTACTAACGTATTGTTATCTGATAATGGTGTTTGTTTTGGTTTAATTCGTACAGTAGTAGTTGGGTAAGGATTACCTTGTTGTTGCTCTACAACTAAATCCCATCCGTTAATTACGTCTGTGAAATCACCTACATCTTCATCTTCAGCTAAAGCTAAAAGGGCTTTGTAGATAGTTACACCGAATCCCCATAATCTAACTCCTTTATCTTCTTCTCCTCTAACTACTACAGGAGCAAATACTCTAGTTTTAGGGTTAATTTTACCTGATAAAGACCAATTGTCTTTGTCATTAGTTTTTCTTAATTCCTTAACAAATTCCTCAATAGGATCTTGTTTACCAAAGTTAGATAAAGCAACCATAGGGTATTTTCCAATCCCATAGTGAAACTTTAACTCCTTAAAAGGAAAAGCAGGGTCATAAGCAGATGGTACAATACGTACTGTCTGTTTCCCTAGTTCCGGTTTCCAAAAAATCTTTGAATAGTCAGTCTTTTCTCCAGTCTGACCGTTGTTGTTTAAGGCATCTAGCTTAGCCTTGATCGCATTTAAATCCATATAACTTATTTTTATTTATTTGTAACTTATTATCAATATACGAAAAATATATTAACTCTCCAACTCTATTATATTAAAAAGTTTAGTATTTATTCTTCTTAATTCTGGACCTTTGGTCAGAAGTATGCAGTTTCTGAAATCTGACCAGTTCACTCTATACGAAGTATCTAACTTGCCATCGTTAAGTTCTTTTATTAACGTATTTAAGGCATTTATAGTGTATAGGGTATTAGTTTCTTTCTTTCTATGTACTAGTATGGTATTATCTAAAAAATTTGATACATTTCCAAAATCTACGTTGTAGGTACAAATGTATTCGTTTTGACTTTTTGAATAAAGTACAAATATTTTACTGTATACTATTTTATATTTCTCCTGTATGGAAGTAAGTACATCATCTAGAGTTTCCTCTGTAGAAAATGTACAAAACAGTTTATTGCTCATATCATCATTATAATAGGTTGCGTCGAGATCGTAATCGAACGTGGGTGCTGTAACTAATTGCATTTTATATAAATATTAAACTGTTTTATAAACCTAAATCTTTACTGTATTTAAATTTTACTGGGTATTTGTTATCTTTTTCTAGTATTTTTTTAATACCTTCTAATGTTTCTTTACCATCTTCCTTACTAAAGTCAAAAAGCAAAGCATCATATGTATAAAGTACCAATTTAGTCTTTTTATCAACTAGGTACCTTAATATATCTTTCAATATAAGAATATTATTTGAGGTTTCCAACGATTGCATCATATAATTCATTAATTTTGCTGGATGCATCTCTTTTAGGTTAGTAGTAAATGGTTTTCCTGATTGAGGATTACACACTATTCCTGTTTCTTTGTAGACTGACCACATATTATCTATGAATTCCTGTATCAGTACAAAAATTTCTAAGTCTTTATGCTCTTCTGGTATTTTTCCATATATTGCTTGGAAGTTAATTTGTTTAGCTTCTTTATATTGGTCGTCAGTTATATTTTCTGTACCAAAATAGTGTTTTGCTAGTTGCTTGTGGGCAGATTCGTCAGTAAGTCTGTACCCAATCTGATCGCAAAGTAACCTAAGGTGATAGCCATCGAAATCGAACTCAACAAAATAGTCTTGGGTTGGAACGAAACATTTGCGGTGTTGTTCACTCTTAGGAATAGCAGCGAAATTAACAGAATTAAAAGCATTAGTAGGTCTAGAAGTAGCATTGTATAAATTATAATAGGTTAGTACTTTCTTGTTATATATATTATATTCAGGTTCTCTTGGATTAAAGTTCTCTACAAAAGTATCGTGCTGTATACCTAATCCACTTTGTTCTATAAGGTAGAATACTGATATTGCTGTATGATTATAGAATTCAAATCCGTCTGGTATATCATACTCTAATACATGTTTAACTTTATTAAATACTTTTTCACAGCTTTCATATAATTTAGATATAGGTATTATCTGATTTATATTACTGTTAAGTCTATGTTTATTATAAAAGTAGTTTAACGTATTAGTTTCTCTTTCGTACTCTAACCTTTGGTATTTAACCATTGAATAAAGTAGTGCTATATCAATTACTCCAGGTATATTAATATGGTAGAGCAGTTTTTTCTTATCTAAGGTATATACTTTATTGGCTTTACTTAGAATAGCTATAACACGTTTTATATCTACATTTAAACCTTCATCGTGTTTTATAGGGATTATATAACCATGAGTACTTTGTAGTAATCTTATATAAATTGCTACAGTGGAAGTTAACTTAGGATGGTAGTTATCATTAGAACTGATTATGTCGACATAGCAACCTAACCTAACTAATTTTTCTAATGATTGAAGCTTTGCTTCTTCTTCTACTATATAAAACATTATTATAACCTTTAATATAATATATGAAAAATATTTTAAGCTACAAACTAATAATAGTTATTACTTGAAATATTATTATTGTTCGAAGTATAATTTGTTTCTGAGATGTCACCATCTGGTATGTTGAATTCTTGATTATTACCTCCTCCGCTGTAACCTCCTCCAGAGCTTGTGTTTGAAGTGGTGTTATTCTCTGCTGCAAGTAGGTAGGGTATTAACTGTCTATGTGGTTCAGTTGTATGTACTGCTCCTTCCATTGCTCCTTTGGTTGGATGAACGTGATAAAATCCTTTATAATCTTGATTAGAACCTTTAATTTTATATCTACCTCCAGATGTATATAGGTTAGTTTTAGTCTTTATAGGTATAGGCTTATTAGGTTTAAACCTTGGTTTTGCTTTCCGGATAGGATGCTGTTGCACCGATGGTGTTTGTTTTTTAATAATCCTCACTTGTTCCCTTGGAGGAAGTTCTTCAAACTTGTAACCTTCAACGTCTGATTCTATATCTGCAAATTTACCATAGTCGGTTATATATTCATCTACATTTGGAACCTCTAATGATAGTTTAAGTATACTTTCTCTATTTCTAGATGCTGCTCCTTTAAAGTTGTACCCTTGATTAAATATATCTTTAACAGGTTTTTCTAACACCCAATTTACTTCACCCTGTTTAATATACAGTAGTGTTTTAGCTAAATCGTAATTCTTCTTTAATACTTCAGTTACGTTTCCGTTTCTAGTATCATGTATAAAGTACCTCTTAAAGTACCCTGTTTTATAGTTTTGAGGTGTAGGGAAAGTATTTTCTGCAGTAAATGTGCTTCCTTCTCCTACAAACTCCTCATCATGCTCATGATCAGGAACTTTTTCTATTTCTTCAGAAGATTCAGTAGGACCTGTCCCCGTAAATGTCTTTCCTTGAGGTGTTTCGTAATAAGGTCCCTCATAAGGTGCTCCTGATGATGCAAGTGTAAATTGCCCTAGAAGTGCAAATAGTCCTTTAAGTACTTTAAACGCTGGTAACCACATATTATGCTGTATAAGTTTTTATTTTTCCTGCTGTTGCTAATCGTTTTGCTTCAGCTAATTCTGCATTTCCTTCACTTCCTCGACCCCATGAGAAGTGGAAATGTACACCAGTTGCTTTTACTGTCATTCTTTTATATTCATCTTTAAACCTAATTGAACTGGAAGAAGAACCTGCTGCAAACCCTTGTATTATAGCTAGTACTTTTTTGTAGTTACTAACTGAATATGGTACTATTGTAAAGTCTAAAGCTCTTCCGCTTTTATGTCTACTGGTATACTCTGTAATATTCTGGTGGAACTTGTCATTTCCTGAGGTAAATCTTAATTTGATTCCAGGTGCTTCTGATTTAACTGTGTTAATTAAAGCAGTTCCTATTTTTAAAGTATCAGAAGTTATATCTCCTCCGTTAGCTAATTCTGTTCCTTTTTCAGAGAAGCCAGCTGATTTAATTACTGCTCTTAATTTATCTGCATTTGGTGTATCACCGGTAAATTCTGTTGCTACTGGATCATTATATCCCTCTGGTTCTGGTTGTTCGGTCAAATCTACTAAAGTTGAAATATCTGGGACTATTCCTGATATTGGCAACATAAACATATTAGTTTTTAAATCCACATACCACTTATTATCTGATCCTATTTTATGTGAAACTCCGGTAATAACAAATCCAACTCTTCCTCTATACCTTTGTGGAAGTATTTCTTCAGTAATGGTAAATGCCTCACCAATTTTTAATCCAGCGATACCTTGCATTGTTAGGCTCATTTCAATAGGTAGTAATATATTAGTAGGTTCAGGTTTCTTTTTCAGTCTGCTTTTAAGTTGAAACATTTTTAAACAAAACTGCATTGCCTCTCTATGCGAAGTATATATAGATGCAAAGTTACTGTTATCATTAGTTTTCACTGTTCCGTAACTATAGTATGCTTTTGCTATCTCAATCTTATTCTTTTGCCGTGTTTCTGCATTCCTTAAACTATCTTTAGGAAATTCTTTTTTATCTTTTTCTTCTTCAGATTCTTTTGCATTATTCCACCTATCGACTGCTCCGTTATTGAACTGCACTAAGTTATCTTGTCCTTTTAACTTAGAACCACCTGCTGCTGCTGCTATTGCTAGCATTGATGCCATATTACCTGAGATTTTGCTTGATAAACTGTAAGATGTTACCATTGATCCTAATCCCATAATATCTATTAATGGTAATTTATCTTTATGACTAATTGGGTTGTATAGATTCCTATCTACTACCATCCATTCGTCTTTTGCTTTGTTTAAATGTAAATCTAAACTATTAACTCCTCCTAAATTAGTACTTACGTCTCTTAGCACAGTTTTAACTAATTGAAATACAGATGTTTCTGTATCACTATCTTTTACTTTTTTTACTGCTGCACGCTGTAAGCTTTGCAGGTACGCTAAGTTTATTAATATATTTAGAGGTGCTTTAGCTTTAAGGTCTTTTGAATCTTTTAGTTCTTTCGGTATTTTAGCGTTAGCTTTGTATCCATATCCGGTAAAAGATTTTACATCAGGCATTTGTCCTCCTTCAAACTTTGTATTCCCTGATTTGTAAGGGATTCCACATATGTAAGGGTCTGCTGAAACATGTCCAGGGAATGTTATGTACTCTTGTGCGTCTATATTTAAATCAAACCTTGTTTTGTCTGCTCCAGATTTTTCTTTTGATAGTACTTGAGTATTTAGTATATAGAGCAAATCTCTTATAGTAATGAAGTATTGATAATCCGTACTACTGTCTTCGCTGTTATCTGCTGCTTGGGCTAAACCGGACTTATATACTTTTATATTATTGTCTTTAGGGTATAGTTTTTTTAAGTATTCGTCTAATTTAGAAGTGTTAGTTAAGGCTTTAAATATTTCTAACAGAAGATCATTATCATCTTTCTTTGCTTTTCCTGAAGAATTTCCTGATGAACCTTCGGCATATTTTCTATGTCCATTTTTTTCATCGTAACCTGTGTAGTATGTTGATTTAACCGATTCTATAACTTCACCTTTACTCATAAGTTTAATAGAACAATCATAACTACCATCTGTTCCATAGTCCCAACTAAAATTAATAACTTTACCGATCATTGCATCGTAGTTATTTCCAGAATCTTTCTTTTTCTTTTTTATCTCCGCTGTTAGTTCCGGTAGTGTTTTTGTAGCTTTTAAAAAATCTTTGGTTACCGATCCAACTCCGGTTTCCATTTGACCCGTATAATTAAGGTACACACTATTCCCCCATTCAACCAACATTGTAAACCCAGGTTTAAAGTACAGTTTTTCTATTATATCTAATTGTTCAATAGACCATGCTTTTATCTTTACTTCTGCTTCTCTAAGTGTTCCGTATTGACTTTTAGACCTTATTGAAAAGTCCGTAATACCCATCATAGGTACGTACCCTCCAATTTCACTAAACTCATATGAACTTCTAGTAGGTACTTCTGTAGCTCTGCTTACATCAAATCCGGTTTTTCTATATTCCTGTAATTTTCCGTTAGTTACTTTGTTATAGACTGTACCTCCAGACAGAATATTCTGTGATGCTAGTATACTGCTTTTATTATCCTCGAGGTTATAAAATGTTTCTAATTCGGTTTTATAAGATGGACTTTTTTGTGCAGCTATTATACTTTTCATATAATCTTCTGTAGAGTCATCCAAACCATTGACTCCTGAAATCATCCTTATATAAGAACTATCGTTATTAATAAAGGTTGTTCTTAATACATCTTGTCTTTCGTTCTCATCAGTTAACAGCAGTTTGCGGTACTTAAGCTGATAGGATACGTTCTCGTCTAATGGTACGCCGAATGTTTTTGCCATTACCTATTGTTATTAAGTTCTCTGTACTCGTCTTTAATAGCTTGTATGTCGGAAGGAATTCTTAATTGTTTACCGGGCTCAACTACTAGTGAATCTCTTTTACTATTATTAACAGAAGCTATAACCCACCATAGCTGTGGATCTTTATAGTACTCCAATGCTAATGTATCATACCTATCTCCTGCTGTTGATATTACATATATATCATTAAAAGACGGTTTTATTATTGGGAATATTACATTTCTCCTGTACCTAATACCGTTTTTAGATTGTTTTAATAGTATGTCTTTATACCTGTTCATCCTCTTTATTTGCTGTTACTACTACTTCATCTAACTCAACTTCTGGTTTTGTTAATCTATTTTTTCTCCCAATAAACTTATTTCCAAATTGAGGCGCTACTGTATGTATAGGTGTGAATGTTATACTGACGTCTAATATAGTAGGTACTTCAGGTATACCCTCTATTCCTTTATCTAAGTCAGTTAAGCGTTCAAAACTACCAGAATCATCTGTACCGTATGCTGAGGTTTGCCAGGTGTAATCTGTACTCCAGTCAAAGGTTACTTGTTCTACAATACCTGGTTCCTGTATTAAGTAATCCCCTACTGTAACCGCTGCAAAGTTACCTCTCATGAAATTATTTGCTGTATAGGTAGGTGCTGTTACTCCTGCTAATAAATTTAGCTTAGCATATAAAGGTTTTAATTCATCTACTGAACTAGCTGCTACTTTAAATCCAAAAGTAATTGCTCTGTTAAAGCCTTCATAGTTGCGGAAGTCTTCTGCTCTACCTAAATACTTAAAAGACCCCCAAGTCCCTGTATAAGCGTCATTGAAACTAGTTAAATATGCTCTAAAAGGTAAAATTGTTACATCTGGCAGCGCATCACGTGAGTTTTGAGGTGTGATTATCTTAAAGTTAAATTCAATTAAGTCTTTAAAGGCTTCTTTTGTTTTTTCTTCTATTGCTCCTGTATCTAATGCATCTACTATTCCTATAGACCCTCTTTTTGGAAACTTAGCAGTAATCCTATCTTTTGGTTTTAATTTATAAGTCTCACCGTTTTTATCTTTTGGGGATTCTACTTCAGTAGGAGTTAAGCTTATTTGTTCGAATCCTTGAGCAACTCTAGTATATAAACCTTCTGCTCTTGTATTTTGAATTAATTCTGTTGCTTTAAATCCTACAGGTTCAGTTCCGACTCCTGATGCGTAGTATTCTGTGTCTAAATCTTCTGGTTTTGCAGGAGTATTGTTAGATAAGGTATCTTGTCTTCTTTGCTTTCTCGATCTTTTAGCATCTTCCAATGTTGTTTTACCTGCATCTGTGATAGATAAATTAGCTGTTGTTGTGCCGAAGTCATCAAACTTAGTTAGAAGAGCTCCTCGTTCTTCTTGTCTCTCGTCTCCTTCAATCTTAGTATTAATTAATTCTCCGTTTAGTGATGCTCTATGTCCTTGAACTTTAGGTAAGTAACCTCTCTTCCCCATAAATCCTTCAACAAAGTGAGTACCTGTTCCATTTACTGGAACTTGTGCAACCATCGATGCAATTGCTTTTGCTGATGACCATCCTCCTGAAAGTACTTTACCTATAAATGACCTACCTTTTGATTTTGACTGTATGCTTTTTTCAACTACACTTAATGCTGTTTGATTTGCTATATGTTTTAGACCTGGTCCAGTAGCTAGTAGCGATGTAATTCTCTTTAAATCATCGGTTCTACGAGTTACTTCCATAGCAAGACTGTTAGTACCAGGAGGATTATTTATATCCTTTGTTACTAAAGGAGCTTCTGCACCAAAGTCCCCATACTTAAGATCTCTTAAGTCTGTTTCTAGGTCTATTAACGGCATACTCTACTGTGATTTATTGGGTTAAATCTTGTGCTCTCTGATCAATTCCTACTTCCGGAAGATTATCTAAATAATTATTAGCAGGTTTTTTACCTTTCAAACTTAATGTAGTTTGTGCTGCTAAAATATCTGGATCGTCTGTGATTGACGACTTATAGTGCAAAGTAGATGTTGTTTTAGCAGCATCTCTTTGAGCAGGAGTCTGTCCTTTTAATCCGTGTACTGAATCTTTTAAATTGTTTAATATTGACATTATTATAGTGTTTAGTGTTATTATAAATAGTTTATTATGTACTTAGTCTAGAACTTAATACTAAAGCTTCACCTACTTTACTTCCGTCAAGGTAAACATCACCTCCTGATCTTACTAAACTAATTAATTCTTCTAGGAGTTTTTCTACATTCCCACCTAGTTTTGTTCCACCAGCCATGGTTATTGTATCCTTAGGATTAGATCTAATTGTAAAATCATCTACCTCCATAGAATCTGCAGAACGTGATTTGGATTGTTTTATATCTCTTACTGCGAGTCCAGCATCTATTGCTACGGATGCTGCTGTTCCTATACCAGGTATAAGGCTTGCTCCACCGGATGCTAATTCTAGTGCTGCTCCTGCGTAATCGCCTTTTGCTGCTCTGCTTATAGCAAATCCGACTCCTGCTAGTGCTCCAATTATAGGTATTTTTTTAAGTAACGATTTACCAACTGCTTTTGCTCCTATTTTACCAGCTGTCTTTGCTAAGTTTTTACCTCCTGTTTTTGCAACAGTTTTTGTAAGTGTTTTAGCGCCTGCCTTACCCCCCATACCTAATACACTTTTAAGACCTTTTGCTCCTTTTGTTAAATTTTTAAAAACCTTTAAAAGGCCTTTAAATTTTTTGAATATAGAAAGAGCTCCAATGGCGCCAACAGTAGTTAATATAAGTCCTGAATATTCTGTCATCTTAGAAAAGAATCCTGCTATTGTTTTTAATGGATCTCCTAAAGCTTTAACTGATTCAGTCATTTCTTGCTGTAATTCTAGTTGTGCTTCTGCTGCAGTTTTTGTTTCTAATTGGCGCAGTAGTTCCTCTGCTCCTGCTGTTCCTCTAATTTTTGCTAATGCTGCTTCTCGCTTTTCTTCATCTTTTATAAGAAGTGCTTTTTCATATTGCTTCCTAACTGCTTCATCTAGAGATTTACTTTGATCTCCACCTAATTTATTTATTGCCTCTTGTTTTATTAACGTTGCTGCTACTTCCTCTCTAGACATCCCCATTGACTTAGCTAAGGCGTTTTGCTGTAATACGTTTAAAGCTCCAAATTCTTTTGCAGAACCCATTTCTCTAGCTAGCTCTGCTGCTAAAGTAGCTTGGTCTCCTGACAGGGCTGCAGCACGTGCTTTATCTAGGTTAATATCTCTACCTAGCAGTAATTCAGCCTCCATTTCACTAGCTAACGAGCTTTCAAAATCTAATAAGTTATCAGCTGCACTATTTAATTGATTGAAGTTTAATCCTAATTTCCTTGCTTGGTAAGCTGCTTTTGCAATTCCACCTGGGAATTTCTGAGTTGTTAATTGTGTTGCTGATGATGCTGATGCAACATCTTTCATTATATCTTGATACCTAACAGCAGATTTATTGCTGACGTTCTGTAGTTTTACTTGTCCTACTAAATTATCGTTAAAAGTTTTTAAATCTGTTCCGGATGCTGCTGTGAATTGTGCTAGTTTTGCTGCTTCTTCAGCAGAAATGCCTAACTTCTTTGTCATTGTACCGAAAGCAACTAGGGTATCGTCAGATAAGTCAGCTGTTACTCCCATTGCGTCGGACATTGCATGTTGAGTTGCAAGCATTTCTTTACTAGTAAGACTCTTTGTTGCTTTTCCTAGAGCAATAAACCTATCATCCAGTTTATCTGCTTCCTGGTATGACATGTTAAAATTCCTTTGCATGTCAACTAAAGTCTCATTTGTTCTAATAAGTCCTTTGGTGACTTTACCTACAGTAAACGCAAGTGCCATTTTTGAAACAGCTCCTAGAAGGGATTTACCGCCTGCAACCATTGCATTTCCTCCTTCTGCTGCTGCTTCTCTTGCTGATTTGGCAGCAGTTTCAAACTCCCCAAATACTTTACTCAAGCCAGGTATATCTTTAGCAAACCCAGCCATTTTATCAAAGAAGTTAGATTCCTCGTTTATTTTTTGTGCGGCATCGGCTACTTCTTCAAAATTTTGTGCTAATCTTGATGCTTCAGATGTAGCGGCATTAAGTTGCTTTAAAGTTTTATTAATAGCTCTACGTTCTTTATCTGAAGCGGTGACTCTAGCATCTGATAATACTTTAATTTGTGAATCTAACTCTGCTATTTTACCTTTTAAACGTGCTTGTGCTTTAGATGCGGTTGCTAATGCTTTTTCAGATTTTAGTTTATCTTTATCTAGTCTTGCAATAATTTTTGCTTCGTTCTGAATGCCTTTTACTGCGCTTGCGGAGTTTTTCATTGCAGAAGTAAACTCTTCTCCGTCTTTAGCTGCTTGGCTAATATTATTAACCATGTCCGCAAATGCGTTATTCGATACAATAGCATCTTCTCGTAAGTCAGCCAATCGTTCCCCAGCCTTAGCTAAATTTTCTGCTAATATTGCTGCTTCTTTTGGATCTGGTATATTTTTATTTACTTCTTCAGCCATTTGTAGGGTGCTTTATATAATATAAATAGCGAAGGCCTCTTTTATTTAGAAGCCTTTGCTGAATAATTAGGTTTTATATTAGGTCTTGCAATTTGCGGTTTAGATTTTGTGGGTTCTGGGGTTGATTCTTCGTTAATTTGTTGGAAGTGTTCTCTTATTTTATTATAAGTAAATTTTCTAAGCCAAATTGGCATATTATACACTGTATGCCAGTCGTATCCTCCGTTTCCATGAAATACTATGTCGTGTATTATACTAAATACATTTAACCTATATTCAGGCGTCAGGCCAAAAAAAGTTAAGCCCAATGGGCAAATCAACTTCCTCCTCTCCACCTTCTTCTTCTTTAAGGTTAAATACCATTTTTACATCTGGGTTAATTAATTGATATTCTGCTCTTAATGCTCTTGCGTCTTTAGCTAAAAGATATTCGTCAACAAAAGATCTAATGTCCTTTTGTTCTGATAATCCGTTGACTGAGGTTATTATTTTTTTAAGTCTAGTTGTAACTTCAGGAGAAGAATTTTTATTTATTTTCTTAAGACCCGTCAATTCTCTCTCTATACTTGTTTCATCACTATGTGTAAGTAACTTAAAAGTAACCGTATTACCTGTTGTTGGTAGAGCAAAGCTAAACTTATTTTCTTTTTCTTTAACTAAACTTTCATCTAAGTATTTTAATTCCAATTTAGATAAGTCAACTGTATGGTTTGTTCCACCTCTAGAAAAGGTATAGTCCTTTCCATAAGAAAGTACTCTAGCAGCAAACATGATTGCATTTTTATCGCCTACTAAAAGTTGATTGTAATCTACTCCTTCAGTTACAATTAGAGATTTAAGTAACCTATCAATTACAGTTCCGTTTTTAATGTAATTTTGGTTAGTTAAAATATCCTCCTCTTTAGCGGTCATATACTTCATTTCCACTTTGCCTGAAGCTAAAGCTGAACCTTCTGGGTATAGCAGCCCTTTAGATGGTAATTCTACTAATTCTGTAGGGACTTTAAATTGTGATTCCATAAATTTTATTTAGTTATAACTTGTTTATACTAATAAATATACGAAGAAAAAAGTTTAGAGCCAACAAAAAACCCGGATAAAATCCGGGCCTTTATAATAAGTAAGTAATTTCCTAGTAATTTAATACGCAGTAGTCCATTGCAACTGTAATTCCAATTTCTACAGCTTCATCTGAAGTCCAGTCGTATTGTCCAAAGTCTCCATTTGTTAGGATAGCTCCTTTAATGATCCATTCACCTACAATGTCTCCTACAGGTCCTAATATGTTTAAAGTTAAATCTTTTTTATAGAAGTCAGAATAACCAGCTCTACCTGTTACCGATTCGTATCCTAATCTTGCCCATTCCATTACGGCTTGTGCTCCAGAAGGAGTTACTGGATCGTATAGAGTCATGGTCATATCGTCCCATTCTCTTTTTCCTCTAATTTTTCTATATGAATTGATGTGGTCTAACTTGATAACGTTATCGGTAAAGGAAGGTGCTTTAACATTCTTAACCATGAAGGAAGGAATGTTATCGATATACATTACAAATCTGTTCTGTACCTTTGGTTCAAAGGCTTTAAACATTATTTCGTTTGGATCTAATACTGCCATGTTGTATTTACTTTATTATAAATATATTGTTTTTAAATTATCCGTTAAAAGTTGCGCCTGTTGGTTCAACTGTAAAGTCTAGCACAATAAATTCTGCTGTTCTTGCTGGCTGAATAAATATCTGACCAATTAACTGATTCCTGTCTACTACGTCTGCTGTGTTATTCGTATCGTCCATTACAACTCTAAAAGCATAAAGACCTTGTCTCTGTACTACTGATTCTAAATAAGGATTAACGATTGATAAGAATTTGTTTCTAGTAGCTACTGTGTTCTGTTCGAATACTAAGTTTCTAGCTTGATCTCCTAAGAATTTCTTAAGTTCAATTAACAATCTTCTAACGTTTACTCTATCTAAAGCTGATGCTTTAGTTTGTAATGTCTTTTGACCAAATACTGCAATACCTTGTCCAGGGAAAGTAGCGATTGGATTAACTTTTCCATCATACAATAAGTCTCTTTGACCTCTTGTTAATTTCTGTTCTGCTTGAATGATTCCTACTACTCCACCTCTTACTAGTCCTGCTGGTGCGTACCACGGTGCTGAACTATTATCTGTGAATGCATATACTCCTGGTATTGCTACTGAAGCTGGTGACCATACATTTCTACCTGTTGCAGATTTAACTTGTACCCAAGGCCAGTAAGCAGCTGCATAAGAACTATTTAATCCTGTTGCTGTTGAAGTTACATCAGCTACTCCAGAACCATAGTTATCTAAATCTACTACTGCGATACAATCTCCTCTTTGCTCTGCTAAAGTAATAATACTGTCTAATGCGCTTCCTTGTGCTGCATTGCTGTATATAAGACCTGGTGCTGATACTATATTAAAGATATATTCATCCTTATTGCTTAGTATTGAAATTGCTGTAGAGTAATCTGATCCGTTTACACCTTGTGAATCTGTATTTGAAATAGATCCAAAGTAGTTAGCAGAAGCAGGTGCTATGTTCCCTGTAGCTCCGTGGAATGAACCTGATTCATTAATCGGTAATGACCCTGTATATTCGTCGCTCCTAACTGTTATTCCGTCATTTAATAAGTACCCTGGTAAAGGACTATTAACAGCAGATACATAAACATAGTTTGATTTGTTAATGTAGTCTCCAAAAGTCTTAACATAGTCTTTAGATCCATCTGTTGCTGGAGCTTTATATTGTGTACCAATTTTAGACTCTATGTAATTAGATGATTGTGGATCTAATGATACATTATTAAATGTTTCTAATACTACCTTAGCATTATGACTATCTGATCCTTTTCTGATCAATAAGGTAAATGTACCTTTTTTCTCATCTACATTAGTTATTTCCCATCTGATGTTATCCTCTGATCCGCTTACTAAAACTCCACCACTGTTTGTGATTTCGTCTCCTGCAGTATTTACTCCTGTTGAGCCATTGAATAAAGTACCTTTACCTAGTGTTTTAAGGACAAAAGGCTGTATAGCATCATTATCTGAAGATGAAACGTGTGTGCTAGTAGCTGGAGCAAATGTTCCGTTTACTACTCTAGTAACCAGCATAGTATTACCTCCTTGTTGGAAGTAGTTCTTAACGGCTATAGATGTTAAAAATTCTTGATTAGTTGATGCTGAAATAAAAGTCTCTCCGAACTTTCTTTTGTACTCATTATAAGATGTAACAATAGTTGGTTCAAGAACAGGACCTTTAACGGTTGGGCCTAAAATAGCGGCGCCTGCTTCAACTGGAGCTGGATTGATGAAAGAGACATCATTCTCTCTTGCAAATACACCTGGGGAAATAATTGATTCTGCCATGTCTGGTCTATTTTGTTTTTTAGTTTATTATAAATATCGTTTAGGAATGTAAAACAGATAATGTATTTTGTTTTAACTTCTCTTATATAAATAGGAAAGGAGGATCTAAACCCTCCTCTCTATTCAAGTATGTTTGAAATATTTACTTTACTTCTTCAACAACTTCATCTTCAGCTCCTTTTTCCTCTGCAGGTGCAGGGATAAATTCACCTTCTTTAAGGTCGATTGACCCTACTCCATATGCATCTTCTAATTCCTTAACAACCTCTTGTTCAGAAGTTCTTAATTCCTCTAGAAACTGCTCTGCGCTTTCTTTTCTTTGCTCTAGGTTAATTTCAGCTAATGAAATTTGTCCTAACTCTTGAATTAGTGCAGCGTTTTTGTTCTGCAGATCTTGTAACTTTCCAAGCTCTTCTTTACTTAGTTTTGTGTTTGCCATTTTCTTTTTAATTTAAAACTTTAATTTAATCGATTAATTATTATATAATATAAGAATAAATAGTATACGAAACAACTATTAAGGTAAATAGTTTATAACTTTTACACTCTTATCCATTTTTTTGAAACAGGTAAGTATATAGCACCTCCTGTATTAAGGTTATCTGTATATCTTGTTACAAGGTTGTTCCATTGTTCCTCTGTCATTTCTTGATCTAACCATATAGTATCTATAATAATTAAATCATATGTTGCTGAGGTTGTGTATGTATGAATATCTCCTTGTATTAGATTAATACTACTATTTAAATGTCCAGATGAATTAGTGAAGTCAATAACTTCTTGGTCTATTTCTACTACATCTACTGTGCTACAGTTTTCTACTTCGTATAAGTCTTGAGGAATTAAACCTAAACCTAAACCTGCTACCAGTACAGAATCATATGTAAACCCATCAAATGTATCTCTATAAAAAGATGTACAGCTATCACACTTACCTAAAAATAACTTTGAGTAAATTTCTACATTAGATACCCACATATCATTGCTAGTAAATTTCATAACTGTAACTCCTTGTTCGTTTTTATATACATTGAAGTTAGTTCCTGTGTAATCTATTATACTGTTGTCTAAAAATTTCATATTTTAATTTTATAGTTTAAAATCCACAGAACAGTACTGCAGTGCATACTCCCGAAGAATTAATTGTTACAACGTTAAAAGATAATCCACTACTTGAAGTACTTGCTGGATAGTTACCTGCACTCATTGTTGTAATATTTTGACCTGTTGTACATGTATCCCCAACTGCTGGTAGTAGACCTGTTCCAGTATGGTATACTGTAGTGTTAAGATCTTCTTCACATCCGAATACAGGTTTACCGACTGCATCTCCATGGTACCATACCTGGTATGTAACGTGACTATACCCGTAAAATTCAGATACTGCATCTGGTACTGATTTACCTGCTGTAGCACTCATAGAACGTAAGGAGACATTTGTTGATCCTGCTCCTACTTCTGTTTTAATGTCATTTAAACTTATTTGCCCTGATAATTGTAATGCCATATTAAATATTTACTATTAATATATGAAACTTTTTTTTATATTCCAAATCTATTTTTATATGCGTTATAATTCTGTTGTATTTCTTTAAATGTTAAGCGTTTTTTAAATATCTTTGCTACTGGTATTTTAGCTTGAGCAAAACCTCCAGTACTTCCTGAGAATGAATTTCCTCCGCCAATATTAATATTACCGGTGTTATCACAGTCTGTACCGGCAAATGTGTTTACTTCGTAATGTGCTAGTACTCCATTTACATATAAGTTAGCTCTATTAGATCCATTCCAAGTAGCTACTATATGGTAATATTTATCTCTTTCAATAGTTGTGCTTATATCATATGTAGTAGAACCACTGCCTGTTCTCATATAAAACCCTAATACGTTATTTGTTGTGTATCTACATAATCCCCATACTCCTGCGTAGCCTCCTCTTGCTAATATAGTAGTGTTTCTTGCTGGTGAAACACCACTCCAGTTAGCTGCTGCAGGTACATAGTAGATTACCTCTATAGAGAATTCTTGATTAAAGTCTCTAGGGAAAGTTCCTGGGTCATGTGATATTTTATCGTCTGTTCCATCAAAAGTTGGTTGACCTGTAGAATCAAAAGAGATGTTACTAGTCTCTATAGTTCCGCTAGTACCTATATTTATTAACGAATTAGTTGATGCTCTACTGCTCTCTGTGTAAGGCGTAGCGTGACTGTTAAGCTCTACTTGTAGATTTCTAACGTATATAGTATCAGTTAAACCTGCGCTGTCGGTACCTCTAACTCCTAAAGCTAACTTACTATCTGAATTAGCGGTCCAAGAAGCGGTTTTTCTAATCCATTCACCAGAATTTATCTCAGCATTTGTACCGTTACCTAACGCATTTGTATAACTACCTAGTTGGGTACCATTTAAATTTAAAGTATACGAATTTGTATTCTCAATTGATTTAGCTTTATATTCATATGACATAGTTACAGTTCCTCCGCTTGTTATTCCAGTATCTATACAATAAGTTCTCCAACCATTAGTTGCTGTAAATTCTAAAGTATTGGGGTAATCTGTAGAAACATTTAAAGCACCGGACCAACCGTGTCCTGACCAATTACTGGTGTTTAGAAAGTCTGATAGCGGTACAGCGTTTGTAGTAGATTCTCCTTTAAAGTATCTAGTTGAAGTATGATTATCTGCGATTCCATACCCTGAATCATAACCGAATAGTAATTCGTCTTTTATTAAGTGTGGTCCTGTGTACATTATAAATCAAATCTATTTTTATACGCGTTAAAATTTTGGCTTATTTCTGGTTCTGACAATGGTACGCTGTATATAGCTAACCTAGGCATATGGCCGGCTCCGTAAGCATTAGATGGATCTCTTCCGATTCTCAACTTATCAATGTCGTGTGTATTAAAAGATAAGCTTCCGTTTGCTTTAAATACCCCGTTAACGTAGCATTTAACATTATTTGATTGTCTGCCATTTATTACCATTGCTACATTAATATATTCACCATTTGGATAGTCTGTAGAATTTGCTACAAACATTGGTTTTACAGAGTTTATGTTAGTCTGAAAATCTATACCTCTATCGGATCCAAACCATGTATGAAATTTCTGTGTTCCATTTTTATCCATTAGTGTTACAAATGGAGACCAACTTGTTGACCAGTTCATTTTAAACCAATACGAAATTGTTAATGATGTTGCATTTGTTATAGAAGGAACTATTGCATTTATAAAATCGTTTGTTCCGTCAAAAAATGGTTGTGCTGTTGAATCAAATGATAAATTCTGGAGCTCCACTGCTGCCGTTCCATGTAAATCTAGTAAACATTTATCCGTTCCTCTTACACCGTCTGTGAAAGGTGTTACGTGTCCTTTTTGTTCAAATTGTAGATTAGCAACTTTTATCGTAAAGTTAGAAGCTGTCCTGTAAAATCCACCTGCATTAAAACTTGTCAGTGTTCCAGTAGGCATTGTAATTTGGTTATCCACTCTATGCCATTCATTTGCTACTGTTGGTTTAAATAGGTGATTACATTCTACTGTAGAAGTTGACCAAGTATTGCTGTTTGTTAACCAGTGTCTAACGCCGTTAACATATACTGATACTTGTGATTTTAATTTACTTCCTGTTGATGTTGAATGTATATAACTACTCCAAGTATACGTCCCACCACTAACTGGTGTTGTAGGTACTGCTGGTGCAAAACTTAAAATAGGGCTAGTGCTTGCTTGAATAAATCGTACTCCTTTTAATCCACCGCCAAAATCTTCCTTAACTATCGAGGTTGTACTACTAGTAGCATCTGTATGGTTAGAGAGATAAGGGTACGTAAATAAATTTGTTGTAAATTCACCTGTGTATAGCCTGGTAGGAGTATCATTATCAGCAATGCCGTAGCCGGTGTCATAGCCAAAAACTAAGTTTTCTTTTATATTATCTATACCTACATTTGTTGCCATATTGCTTTTTGTCTTAGATTTACTCTTCTGTTCCGCTGAGTGACCATGCGTCTGTGTTTAACAGTTCTAATATTTCTGAATGTGTATATTCTGTGTGGTCTTCATTATATATAGAAGGTCTTCCGTACACGCCTGCTAAATGTTCTACATTTACATCTTCTCCTGTTTCCGGATTTTCGTAAGTTTCTGTATAGGTTTCTTCTATAACCTTAACATCATACTTAACAAAAGTCTTTGTTTCATCCACAGATTTCCTTAATGAGTCTGCATTAGGTTCTAATACTTGGTTAAAATCTATATTACTTATTATATCTGTCGGTATTACTAACCATCTTCTATTTTCGAATCTCATAATTTATATGTTAAATCTATTTTTATATACGTTAAAATTATCTTCTATTTGTTTTACGCTCAATGCTTCATTATGTATTTTGAATACAGGTATTAATCCATTCCAATAGTAACCTCCTCTACCACCAAAGTTGATTTGCTGTAATACATAAGATGTGTAGTTTCGTGTGCTATGTTGTGCACCATTATTATATAGCTTAGCAACAGATCCATCCATTACTATTACATAGTGGTGAAAATCCGTATCACTTACTCCGTTACTGTCCCATGCTGTACCCTGTATGCCCATTGGATTACCGGTACCTGTTGCTGCGTGAGCGCAGTACAGTCTTTGGTTAGTTCCATTGTTGGTTGCATCTAACCACATACGAGCACCTGATGTTGTATCTGACTTTACTATTGCTTCTATAGTAAATGGATCTGTATGTGGATTTCTACCAATAAACATCCCTGTATTAACTATATCATTAGTTCCATCAAAAGCAACAATCCCGTCACTATCAAAAGAAACGTTTGCTGTGTTTATGTTTGTTGTTCTTTTAAGATCGATTAAACTTTCTGTCGTAGACCGTGATGTAGCTGTCCATGGTGTAGCTGTACCTACATTAACTTCAACTTGAGGCATAGTCATTTCTATATAGGTATCAGCATCATTAGTGTACGGCCTTAACTCTACATAGTCGTTATTCATAGCAGACTGGTTGACTGTCCACTGTAAACGTTGCCAATCTGAGTTCACTTGAATAGTTCTTGTACTACTAAAATCATGTCCTATATATGCGTAAAAAGGTACTTCTGCATTAAAATTATTTCTAATCCAACAACTCATGGTTACTGTTCCGTTTGAACCTGCTGCAGTTCTGAGTCCTGTTATTGTGGTATCAATACCTTGATAGCTGGCTCCTACGGTAGCCCTACAGTTAAATGTTGGTTGGTTTTTATATGTATTACCAGTGGCGATTCTTTCTGCAGTATTTTCTGTTCCCCAGTTTGCTAAAGACGGAGGTGCTAAATTAGTAGTCGGTTTCCCTTGGGCAAATCTAGTAGATACATCGTTACTTGCGATTCCGTAACCGTTATCTATCCCGTATATAAGATTTTCTCTTCTTAAGTTTGGTCCTCTGTTTATACCCATTACTTATTGTCTTTTAAATTCATAACTAAATCTTTTAATTCATCGATTTGTTTTTGTTGCTCTTTAACTGCTTCGATTAATACAGCTGTAAGTCTAGCATAGTTTACTGTTTTGTATTCTTCTCCAGACTTGCTTGTAGCATTTCCATCTTCATCGCTCCCTATATCAAAAGGTGCTAGTTGAACTAACTGAGGTAATACAGCTTCAACATCTTGAGCTATAACTCCAACGTCATTTATTTTTGTTGTTGGCTCAAAACCTAACTTTTCAGACTTCTCGTTCCAATCAAAGGTTACCCCTTTCAGTTGTTTGATTTTGTCTACTGCGTTCTCTATAGGCTTAATATTATCTTTTAACCTTTTATCCGAAGAGTAGGCTATTACATCCCCCGTAGCGCTAAGAGTTCCTGTTACCTTGATACCACCTGTAGAGTCAGACTCTAAAGTTGTTGCTCCATTGTACTTTATTTCTACACCACCGGTTCCGTCGTACAGTGCTATACCATTAGACTGTTGAGTGTTATAAATAGCGTAATCTCCTGCTCCAATATTCTTAATCTGTATACTGTCAGAATCCCCTTTAAACTCTGCAATTACTGCAGATGTGCTACTATTAGGGTTTCTTACATATAGTGCAGCGGAATTGGTGTTGAGTGCATCATTATCTACATGTAGTCTATAAGAAACAGTACTAGTACCTATCCCAACCTGACCGTTGCTGTTCATTCTAAATTTAAGACTACCAGCGCTATATATATCAAACTCAGCTGTTGAATTATTTGTAATGTAGACCCCGTCGCCAAGTTCATCTGTATCTCCTAATTTGAATTCACCAGTAGAAGAGTTTGCTTCAAGAACAGGTACTCCTCCGTCACCTACAAATATACCATTACCTGCATTTACTTCTAATTTATATAAAGGATTAGTCGTTCCAATTCCAATATAACCGTCGTTCTTTACTGTTAATTTAGCATCTGCTGGAGTAGCACTGTTCTGATTGGCATCGTTATTTACACATAAATGTAATTTACCTCTTGAGTAACTTACCCCTATATCTTCAAATAGAACGGCTGACTTAGTATTGTTAACTTCACCGCCTATTCCTAAACCTGTCCAAACACCTGATCCGTTATTAGTGCTACCTTCTATTCTTATAGCGTAAGCGTTGTCAGTATTCGTGTGTACGTGCAACTGGTGAGTAGCGCTAGCAATTCCTATAGCTACTTTTCCATTTACAGTTGTATTGCCTTGAAAAGTTGCGTCATTATTACCTAGTAGAAGTACTTCTGTTCCTCCTGTAAAAAACTTAATAGCATTAGATGAGCTTTCTATTATATATGTATCGCTTTGACCATCAAGATAAAATTTCCTACCTGCTGCAATAGCAAAATCGGTACCGCTTAATACATGAACATCACTACCAACTTGAAATCTAGGATTACCGTTGGCAAAAATCTTTAATGCACCAGTGCCGTTATCAACTAATAAACTATCAGTTCCATCATGATATATTTCTAGATCTTGAGAATCGCCTAATTGTACTTTATTATTATCCCCTAATTGTACGTTGCCATCAAAAGTAGAAGTACCTGAAGCATTTACATTAAAGATTGGAACTCCTGATATATCTGAAACTGAAAATAAGTCTCCTGATAAATCGTCTGTTATTGAAAATAACTGTCCTTGTGAACCTTGTATGTCTAATACTGTAGAACCAGATGCGTACATGCTTACTGTACTCGATTCACCGTTTAGTACCATAAGGGGTGTATCGTTTTCATCTATTCCATCTCCGACTATAAAACTTAGACCTTGAGTTTGTGTGCCTGGAGCTATCATTCCATAGACTTCATCACCTAGCCCGATAGCTATATTACCCCCGTCGATGTGTAAACGTTGCTGTGGGTTTGAAGCTCCAATACCTACTCTGTCGTTAGAAGCTTGTGTAAATATTAAGTGTGTTTCTGCATCTCCTTCTACTCTAAAATCTGTATCGTTTCCGTCCTCGTTAATTACCATGTAATCTTGAGTACCGTCTTCTTTTAACCTAATAAAGTCTACACCTCCTGCTATAAGTCTTGTTTCATCTGCTAAGAATCTTATGTACGTATTGGTATCATCGTTGTGGTATATATACTGGTTGGTGTATATGCTTCCTTCAATCTCTACGTTACCAACAACGTGCAGTTTTTGGTTTGCAGTTGTAGTACCTATACCTACGCTATTCGTACTAGCATCGATTCTCATTATTTCAACTCTAGGGTAAGTAGATAATTCTGCTTCAGTAAAGTCTTGATTTGAATCTGTGTTTGTAGAGGATCCGTATCCAAATATAATATCAGAACCTCCAGCATCTGCAGTATCATTTACATCTGATACTATTTTAACTTCACCATCTGCCTGTAATCCTAAATTAGCTCCAGAGTGTACAAAGTTATTTGTATTATTAGGACCTAAGTATATATTACCTTCTATATGTAGCTTCTGTTGAGGGTCAGTTGTTCCGATTCCAAGTTTACCGTCGTAGTCGAGAGTCATCAAATTTGCGGTATAGGCGCCGCTTGTCCATTTCTGCCATATTAAACCTTCAGTTTGTCTAATATTTTGAAGAATTTGAAATCCGCTAGCTTGAGAAGTATGTTGTAGTAGTAATCCATTATTACTATCTGAATGAGCAAGGTGTAGCTTCACATCAGGAGTTTCAGTACCTATTCCTACACCGTAGAGAGAACCGTTTGATGCAGATTTTTGCCTAAGGGTTATTACTCTTGTATTTGTACCATTACTTTGTACTAATCCCAAATGAGAAACAGCATCGTCATCAGGGATAGTTCCTGCTCCTCCTCTACCACCTTCTATTAATAGACCGCGATCATTACTGTGGTTAATTAATATAGCACCTCCTGTATCATTAGCGTCACTTCCTGCTTGAAAACGAGCTACAAGATTAAATTCTCCTGAAGTATCACTCTGCTGAACGTGTAGTTTAGGTGCTAATGTACCTACATCTGTATTAGTAGGTGTTGTTGTTCCTATACCAACTGAACCGAGTGTATATGCTACTGTACTAGCATCTCCTATTTCTACTTTGTCAGGATCAGTACCTTCATCCATTCTCATGATATTTCTACCGCCGGCAACTAACTGTAAATCATCTCCTCTGAATCTAAGGTATGTGTTTGAATCTCCTGCATGATATAGGTATTCTGGTATTTGTAAGTTACCGGTTAACGTGCCTCCGTCTATTGGTAGCACACCGTTATCAGAAATAGCAGTATTTAACTCTGCTAGAGTAAACGATCCTAATGTTGTTGCTCTATTTGTAGAGGTTATATGCCCCGTTAAATCACCTATGCTTGCTACTGTTGCTGGTTTGGTGGTTTGTATATCTGGTGTTTTTAAGTAAACGCTGTTTGTTCCTATACCTGACCAGTTTAAAACTACTAAACTTATATATCCATCTGCTGGTGCTGTGTATTCTCTTTCAAATGTTACCCAGGATGTAGTAATAGCACTGTTTTCATACCAACCAGAATCTCCTCTATCATCTTCCTGAACATAGGTACCGGTAGCATCGTTAGAAACATGAGTTTTACCGTCAGGAAGGTTTCCATCGTGTTGGTAAAGTCTAAGGTATAATCCATTTGATGCAGCTGCTGATCCTTTTACCATTATAGTAAATCTAACAGTTTCACCGTTTTCTATTCTTCGTGCTTGATAAACTGCACCTGTTGATGTATCTGAATCGCTTTGTAATTCTAAAGCATCTTCTGTTCTATTCCATCTTACTGAGGTATCATCTGAATTATTATATCCGGGTACCCAGCCTCTAAGGTGTGCTAAAGTTTCGTTTAAAGTTGTATTTTGGGCAATAATTTCAGTTTCAGTATAGAACCCACTTAGGTCTTGATCACCAGTGTTTGTACCTGAAGATGTACCTGAAAAGTTGTCTGCTGTAAGATCTCCTACAATGTCTACATCTCCATTTGGGTCTAAAGACATTATCGTTTGAGTTGTTCCTTCTGAATCATCCTTCCATTGAAATAGTCCTTGGTTAGCACCTGCTCTTACTCTAAATCTATCAGCTGTGTCTGTAAAACTATTGGTGTCTACAAAGTCAAGGGATGGTACTGTACTTGAAATAGTTATCCCTGCTGAAAAAGTTCCTCCATTTGCAGCAGAAACATAGTCTGTAACGTTTGAATTTAAAATATCACTATCGTTACCTACGTAATAAATGTTATTACCTTTATATTGAAATGCATTATCTTGAGCTCTAAATACATCTGTCCAGGTAATAGATGTTCCACCTGCACCTGCAGTACTTGTAAATACGCGTATTCCTCTATGTAAGTCAACTCTTGTAGGTATATCGTTAAACACCCTATTGTGTGTGCCTGAGGTTGTTGTAAATTCAATATTATATCCAAATTGACCGTAATTACCGCCACTATACCCCATAGTAACAGCTCTTGGGTCTCCGCTATACTCTCCTGCGCTTAAATCCCAATGTACGTAAGACCCTACATTTAAATTACCAGATATATCAGCATTACCGTTTATATCTAGACTAGTTCCTTCTAATTCAGTACCTGTAATTTTACCTGTGCTTGTAATAGCACCTGCGTCAATTGTTCCTGAAAAAGTTGCATCTGGGTCTATATTAAATGTTGATCCTGAGATTATTACATCTGTATCACTGGATCCTAAAGTTATATCTACAGAAGAGCCGTCTTCACCTCGTATAGATCCATTTTGTTCAAAAACAATATCTACATTGGCTGCACCATCTCCTATATAAACATCAGTAGTACCGTCCCCTATTAGTATATCACCAACAGCATTAGATAGTACTAGGTCATCTCCTGATTGTTCTATTTTACCCGCTTCTGTTCCAGTTGAATTTTCAAATTGTATATCACCGTCTGAAGGGGTTATTATTACATCTTTTGCCATATGTTTTTAACTTTATTATAAATATTACAATCTACCACTAATTCGTTTCTTTTGTTGCGTAAATGAATTTCGTACTTTTATTTTTTTACCAGTAGGTGAATGGGTACTACCTTTGGGTGCTTTATCAAATAGTACATCAACCGTTTCAAATTTAAATCTTTCTTGATGGGCATTGCTATCTAAGGTTATACCGTAAACCAGCATATATGAATAATTTTGAGCTGTGATTGTCAAGTGTGCTTCTTCTGTTGCTCCTCTCATAGCTGAAGTAAACTGTACTCTATCTGAAAATCCAAGGTGTGGTGAATTTATAACTTCCGAATCTGAGCTTGCCTTAAAATCTGTTTGACCAGTATATGCTGTTTGATAGCGTCCTCCGTTATATCCATTCATTAATTTCCTACCGAACAGATGTGGGAAATTATAACTACTGTTATTCTCTCCTTCCATACGACATTTCAGACGTACAGTTGTTCCTGCTGGTATATACATGCTGTCTATGAATGCAGGATCGTCTGTAGTCCCTAAGCCGTATAAATGTTTTGTACCTGCTAATGAATCTGTAAGCACCATTCCGTCTTGATGTGATACCATCATTTTACCTATTTCGAATTGTAGATCATACCAAGTTGATTTTTGATTGTGTCCTGCATTTCTTTGGTAATGGTTTCTGGAGGAACCACCTGATGAACACCAGAATGATGTAGAACTTACTACACCGTTGGTTTCTCCATCTAGGGACTTATACCATTTATTTCCTACATACGAATCTGTAAAGATTACTGATGATCCTCTATCTCCGATATAAGGATGCTGTCTAAAGCCGTCCATATATATTCGATTAAATTCGTTATTATTCTGCCCCCAGTATATATACATTGGTCTCTGCTCATGGTGGAGTAGTATAACATGACGTATAGGAATAGGTTCAGCATGATGATGGCACATAAATCCATAATCATCAGATCTTGTTCCGTACAGGTACGCATATTCACTATAAGGTTCGTATATAGCATCCGGTTGAAATGAAGAGTATGAATTTCTGGTAGTATAGTTGTTATAGAACTTTACATTGTGGTTAGACGACCACAACCAATATCCTTGCTGTCCGGTATCGTAACATATGTTGTTTCTTACTGCTATACCGTGAGAATGTCTAAGACTTAAGCCCATGTAACTAGTGTCATAATTCATACTATGCCAGGTACATCCTTCTATTCTAGATTGAAATTTATATCTTTCATCAGATGATTCATCTTCTCTATACTCACTATTATACCCAGCGATCATAGTACCTCTATAGTACGTACTTTTTGTATTACCGCCCCATTGTGTAAATTCTACATTTTTTAGGTGTATATGTCTTGTGTGAGCATCATTAAAACTAGTCCAATACTGTACATATAAAAAACATCTAGTATCAGAACTATTATCGACTCCTCTTATTTTAAACTTTCTAGTCAATACGGTTACTATTGATCCTACCTTTCTATCATGTTCTAAATTTGTATCTAAAGTAAGTGTATTACCGCTTTTGCTACTAACTGTATAGTGTGCTCTATAATCCCAATTTGTGTTTGTATCATTATTAACGTCTACAACTATAGTGTCTCCAACATTTATGTCATTAGCCGAACCTACTGTTATTTGATTTGTTGTATTTGCTGTAACAGCTGTTGTTAAGGTAGTTGCCATTTTTAATACAGCTCTTCCTACTGGGTGTTTCTTTTCTATACCGGTCTGGTAAACAATTTCATCTGCTACATTACCGGTTACATTGCTATCTAAAGTTATCTTATTATTTCTATACCCTATATTTGTTATAGTCTTTACATTTCTGTTACTACCTGTTCCAAATATAATTTTATATCCTACCCTAAACACTTTAGCATTGTCTACCTTAATTTGGTTACCACTAGCTTTTGTAATTATAGCAGTGGGAGAAACGTACTGTCTAATATACAACCTATTATTACTTGCGTCTACATCATGTACCCACATTCCTTCATCTCCAAGTACTCTATTATCTTGATTACCATCTAAATATATTGAAATCCAATCTCCTGCGGCAAATCCACCATCGTTCGCTACAGTAATGTACTCATCTCTTATATTAGCAATACTAGATATAGTTGAATTAGTTCTCCCTTCGTCTCCTACAAGTTTTAGAGATGCAAATCTTTCATTTTCTACCCATATTCCGTGTTGAGCGTCATTGTTTCCTCTAAATTCTAATTCTATATTGTTACCTGTTCCTGATAATAGACCACCACTAGTGCTTGAGCCTTCTGTAAACTGAGTACCTGTAGCATACGCTTCATTGGACCCTTCAATGGTTATTCTTCCATTCATTCTAAATTTAGCATTTGTTGCGAAATGTAAATTACCGAATACTGTAATGTCACCATATCCGTTAGTAGGTCTGTTATCTGAATTAACAGTGACTTTGTGTCCAGCTGTTATTGTGAAGGTATCTCCGTCTGCAGGAGTTGATCCTCCCCAAGTAGAGGAACTAGTCCAGTTACCGGATTGTGATGAAGTTAGTGCTGCCATGCTATATTAAATTTTCCGGTATATTATCTACCATATTATCTCTTTCATACTGTGTTGTATCTACAGCTATTTCAAATGATAATTGATTTGATGAATCTACTACCTCATTTTTTGTTATCAATATAGATTTAATATCATTTATCAATTCTATATCCCCTGTCTCTTTATTGTAAGTAACTTTTATTATCATTGTACAGTTATTAGCGGTTCTACATCCTTACGTGTTGCTTGGACATAATAAAAATAATGTTTTTCTTGCGGACCTCCAACTATTATTGAGTTATTTTCATATGTTTTATAGTAATATATGTCTGGAGACCCTATGGATGTAAGTTGTACTGTTATAGTGTCTTTGTCAATCAATCCTTCCCATTCCTCAGGTAGTATCACCGTATCTTCTTTACTTTCTCCTCTTACATAAACAGCATGTTCAGGTCCCTCTAACACACCGTAGACAAGACGTTTACCTACCTGTGTTGGGTGTTCTATATCAAATGACTTTACAGTAGCGCTTAATGTTCCATCTATATTTACTGATCCAGTAAAGTCGTGGTTATCATCTGAGGTATCACCGAATTTGGTAGAACCAGATTCATATATAATTGAAGCACTAACAAATTCAGTATGGAATTCTTGTGCTGTTAAAGTCCCTGCTACCACTACATCTCCTGCGAAAGAAGTATCTCCTTTAATGTATGCTGTAGCATCTCTAAAGTATGCCCATGTATTAGTCAACGGTGCTGTTGCTGAGTTAGCAATTGTTCCGGTTTCTATATCTGTAGTACCCATATAGGTACCAGTATCACCTGCAACTATAATACCATGTCCTCCAGTACCGTTTCCTGCTGCTTTTAAATAAGTGTAGTCACTAACGGTGCTATTCCAGCCATTATATAGTATATCATGAGTCTGAACGCCTGTGTTCCACCCAGATACATACTTTTTTAATAAGGCAGCAGATGAATTAACTTGGAAGTATCCGCTTACTTCTACATCTCCTGTTGTACTTATATTAGGTACATTTAGTGTATCTGTTGCTCCTGTCACTGTTAACCATGAACTACTATAAACATCTGCTCCATCATGCCACAATAGGCTGTAAGTTCCACCAAACCCGTCATTTGCTGAAACAGCCAAGTCTTGTGCTGCTCCGTAAATATTGTCTGCATAGATATTTTTATACCTAAGAGTGTTAGTACCTAAATCAATATCGCTATCCGTTTGTGGATTTAGTGCTCCGTCTATAAGTTTTACCTGTGTTGCACCATTAGCTCTAAACTTAATTTGGTTATCAGTTTCAAACCCTATGTAGTTATCATCATCTCTACCGATATGGTTAGAATTTACATTTATATCACCTGCAAAAGTTGTAGCATTAGTAGATGTACTAATAGATATTAAATCTGTACTATCGGAATTTTTTCTTATTACAAATTGACTAACGTTATTTGATGAAGTTGAGTCTGTTTGAAATTTTAACCACTCTCCTGATGCATCTCCTCTTTTAACGTTAATAAAAGACTCTTTTGCATTATTATTGCCACCAAGGATATTTAGGTTACCGGCAAAGTTATCAGTTGTGTTAAGTAAATACCCACTTAAATCATTGGACACCAAATAGGTACTTGTATCTACACTACCATCTGCTTTTAAAAACTCTGTGCTAGCTCCTCCAGATTTTACCAACGAAGTTGCTGTTAAATTCCCATTAACTACTGCTTCTCCGTCATGTATCTTAAACCCATCTATTACAGTACCATCTTTTCTGTACCTTATTCCTACTTCAAAATCAGTTAAATCAGTACCTGTTTCACTGGTCGCTTCCATGTAAAATTCACCACCAACTATATTAACATCAACATCATCGTCATAAGACTGTAACTGGATCTTAGCAGGTTCAACTCCAGTAGCAGGGTCATTTCTAGATCCTCTTACTACTAGTATTTGATCTTGTCCACTATTTCCACTACTCTTAACAATTAAGCCTGGTTTTGTGCTTGTATTTATTGTGATAGGTCCATTAAAAGTTCCACCACTTGCTTTTGACACAAAGTCTGTTTGGTTCACTACTGTGTCAGCAGCAGCACCCAATTCTGCTAAGGTAGGCTTGTGACCTTCGTGATAAACTTCGTGAGTACCTGATGGATCTTGATAATATAAGTCACCAATTTGGTTTCCTATATAAACATTATCATCTGTACCGTATCTTATTAATCTTCTACTAGCTCCAGAACTGTCTTTAGCGTAATATGATTCATTATTATCTGCTCTAAATGTTACTCCAGTTACATCACCATCAAAAATTGCGTCACCTGATTGATTGATTGAAACTACTACGTTATTGGCGTCATACGTGGTTGTATTTGATAATATTTGGAATTTATGAGAAGTATCATCACCATTGGCGTCTACATAAAATCTATGTCCTTGATTAGATATATAATTTATATAAGCAGCTGTATTATTTTGTAATTTATCTTTAACGTGTAGATTATCAAAATAACCATTCAAGTACCTGAGGTCATTAGTACCTATATTATGTGAGCTATCACTATCTGGTCTTATATCTCCGGTAAATATAAAATAATTATCTTCGTGTATAGTAAATCTGTTGCTTTCTGTTCCTGCTGCTAATGATTTTATTAAAAAAGACTGTTTGCCTGCAAAATTTCTAGTCTCCATTAAAATTCCATGGGTTCCATCATCATGCAACATCTTTATTGAAGAATCTAATTGTCCTGCATCTCCGGAATTTCCACTGTCCCCTCGTAAAATAAGAGTTGCAGTTGATGCTGCTGTTACTGTTAAGCTATCACCTACGCTAGCTGTTCCTGTGGAGGAGAATGTACCCTCGATATCTACACTATCAGAGTCAACTCTAAAGACTCTATTCCCACCTGAATAAAGTGATAAGTTTTCACCATTAACACCATGTGTTCTAAAATAATGTTCGGTGCCAGTACCTTTTGTACTGTTAATAGTTAAAGCCCGTATAGATTCGTAATCTCCAATGAGTGTTAAAGATCCGGTTACTTCAGAAGAGGCAAGGGATTTATATCCCTTCCTTATTATAAATTCATTTGCCATATTGCTGTTCTTTTTTCACTGTCCAAAAGACGCTCTTTAATAAATAGTGTTTTTATCTATATTACGTTTTTACTACTTTAAATTCTCTGCTAGTATCTTGTTCTTTTAACTCTACTATTCTTGCTGTTGCTGCTTTTTTAGTAGAAAACTGTTCTACATTATCTTCTGTAGTAAGTTTTTCAACCCAAACAGTACTAGAATTTAGGTTAAATTGTTTCAATATCTTCCAAGCCATAATTATAATGTTCTTATTAATGTTTTTATTATCCAGTCATTAGTGTTTGTTGAAGCTCTTAACCTCATGCTACTACCTGATAGGTCTACACTCAATGTTACTCCTGAGGTATCACCTATATCTTTAGTAGAATTATCTGTAAATTCTATTGATCCATCTACCGATATTGCCATGACTGTTCCTACTCTAGCATTAGATCCGCTTACGCATGTATAGTCAAAGAATGCTCCTGTATATTCACCGGTATTTACTGTAGCTATCGTTTCTGTTGCTGCAGAATCTACATCTACATTTTCTTGATAAGTTATGTTGGCAGACTTAATTTTTAAATCGCCATCTATAGACACTTCTCCATTTGCTTCAACTTCAAAAATAGGTACACCTGATATATCTGAGACTGCAAAAAGTGTTCCTGTAAGGTCGTCTGTTATAGAGAATAATTGTCCTTGAGATCCTTGTATGTCTAATACTGTAGAGCCAGACCCATAGACTTCTAGTTTACTACTAGGAGTAGTCGTACCTATACCGACGTTACCATCAGTATCTAGAACCATTTTAGTAGTTAGTGTTGAAGATGTTGTATTGTAAGTTTGAAAACCAAGTTTATAGCTTCCTTCATTCTTAATTGCAATATCCCCGCTATTCCACCTAATGTATCCTCCTGTGCCAGATATATTTACATTCCCAGCAACATCTAGTTTATAAGTAGGGTTAGTTGTGCCTATACCTACGTTACCTGTAGAATTAATACGCATAGCTTCAGACCTATTCGTTTCAAAACGCATACTGTTGTTACTGTGTTGGTATTTTATTCTACCAGCATCATTGTTATTATTATCTGCAAAGAAAATACCTGCTGTGTTTGAAGCTCCGGTTACAATAGTTAACCCGTGGTCTCCTGTTGTAGTTTTACCTATAGTTAAATCACTAGCCGCTGCGTTTGATGGGTAATTACTGTTGATATATACATCTCCATTTACATCAAGTTTAGCTCCAGGACTAGTTGTCCCTATACCTACGTTACCTCCTCCTAAAACTGTTATTCTATCAGAACCTCCGGTTGATATCGCTAAATCGTTAGATGAATTAGTTCTTCTAAACTGAGGATTGTTACCTGAAACACTCGATGTTCCTCCTAATTGAAGAGAGCCGTTATCTATTTGAGCTATTCCGCTAACGTGGAGTGGTCTTGTTGGATTTGTTTTATTAATACCTACGTCACCGCT